>ERZ869909.89-NODE-89-length-135878-cov-11.296367_pt1 | contig 135878 bp, 142 predicted proteins | sample MGYA00520892_ERZ869909 | MGnify/ENA primary metagenome ERZ869909 (study PRJEB32215, sample SAMEA104723947) | bioreactor metagenome | biome: bioreactor; feature: anaerobic bioreactor; material: water | place: China | collected 2015-03-12 ... | reverse complement strand
TCAATCCACAGCACTCAAAGTCATTGCTGACATATGAGCACTCAATCTTCAAACTCTTTGCAGGCGCACCCGAAGGCGCACCCTGAAAAGACTCAAACGATCAAGCACCCACACTTATCGATTGTCCAAATTCTTAAAGAACTTTCAACTCCCGACACCTTCAACATCAACCGATCTGCGATCCGTTTCGTTGTTTTCGTCAGCAGCGAAGAAGCGAGATTATGAAGAGCTTTTCTTTCTTCGCCAACCCCCGCGATCTCTTTTTTTTCGAAACCGCGAAGATCAAACCCCGCTCACTACACCCCCCGCCGCCGCTTCAAACTGCTTCGCTGCAACGGGAAGACGCGCATTATAGACATCCGATTCTGACCGTCAACCTCTTTGTGAAAGTTTTTTGAAACCCGTCGATCGTCACACAACGCGCCCCGTAATCGGAAGCCAATTCGCCACCCAACTGGCTTCGACCGCAGGGCGTTTGCAAGCGACTGCATGCCGCCGACGTTCGTCAGCCTTATTGCAGCACAACCCGGGCAAAACGGCGCTTGCCAACCTGCAGCACCACCTCACCTGCACGCAGGACCAGCTCCTTATCCTCCACACGCTCCCCGTCCAGCTTTACTGCCCCTTGTCCGAGCATGCGCATGGCCTCCGACGTGCTCCCGGTCAACCCGGCCTGTTTGAGCACTTGAGGCAGCGCCATCCCGACCGCGCCTCCATCCATGACGATAACGACACGAGGCATGTCCTCGGGGAGGGCACCATGCCGGAATCGAGCCTCAAACTCGGCCAGCGCGTCTTCCGCCGCGGCCTGGTCGTGAAACCGTGCAACCAACTCCAGTGCCAGCAGAACCTTCACATCACGCGGATTCCGCCCCAGCTCAATCTCCTGACGAAACGCTTCGATCTCCGCCATCGGACGAAACGACAGCAACTCGAAATAGCGCCACATCAACGCATCCGAGACCGACATCACTTTGCCGAAGATCTCGCGGGGCGGTTCCGAGATGCCGATGTAGTTGCCCAGTGACTTGGACATCTTGTTCACGCCATCCAGGCCTTCAAGCAGCGGCATCGTCAACACGCACTGAGAGGCCTGACCATAATGACGCTGCAACTCCCGACCGACCAACAGATTGAACTTCTGATCCGTTCCGCCGAGCTCCACGTCCGCCTTCATCGCCACCGAGTCGTACCCCTGACACAAGGGATACAGGAACTCGTGGATCGCGATGGGTTGCTCTGCACCATAGCGCTTGGCAAAGTCGTCGCGCTCTAGCATCCGTGCCACGGTGTAATGTGACGCGAGACGAATCATGCCCGCCGAACCCAACTCATCCATCCAGCGTGAGTTGAAACAGATCTCGGTCTTCTCTGGATCTAGGATCTTGAACACCTGCTCTTCGTAGGTACGGGCATTTTCGGCGATCTGCTCGCGCGACAATGGCGGGCGGGTTGCATTTTTGCCCGATGGGTCGCCGATCATGCCGGTAAAATCCCCGATCAGGAACATGACCTTGTGACCGAGATCCTGAAAGTGCTTGAGTTTGTTGATCAGCACCGTATGACCCAGATGGAGGTCCGGCGCGGTTGGATCGAAGCCCGCCTTGACGCGCAGGGGGCGGTCCGACGCGAGCTTGGTCGCCAACTCGGACTCGACCAGAAGTTCGTCAGCGCCTCGCTTGATGAGGTCGAGCGCGTCCTTGATGTTCATTTACCTCTCCGATGATCACGTTTAGCCAAGAAAGTTTGCTAAGATTCCAGAAATTTTGTCAAAGAAGTCCACCGGAATCCCGTTTCCCCTCGATGCACGATCTGACATCGAGACAACGGATTGCTCCGGCTTCTCCTGAGAGTTCAGATGCAAGCACAAAAGCCAGGAATTCTAGCGGAATCTCGAAACAAATTTACTTCCATTCGTCGCATTTCCGTCCTTGGCACGGTCTTTACCGTCTCCCTGCTTGGAGTAGTCGCCGCCACGGCGGTGGTTCCAGGGCAGAACGAAATGCCGTTCGACCCGGAACTCGTCATTGAGCGACTGGGCGAGCCCAAAGTTGAGCTTCTTGCGCCGGTAGAGTTGCCCTACGTCTACGACGAACGCATTCAGGCCGGAGACACGATACAGTCGATCCTTCGTCGAATCGGGGTAAACGACTCCGAGGCGAGCTCCTTCCTGATGTCGGACGAAAAAGCTCGCTCAGTGCTGACGCAGTTGCGCGCAGGCAGATCGGTCATCGCCACGGTACACGCCGACGGAACGATCGATTCCCTGAATATTCCCGTCGGTCGAGGCCCCGAGCGATTCATAATCGAGCGAACCGCTGATGGCATTCAGACGATCGGCGAACAGGTCGCTGCAGTGGACACCCTGATCGAGATGCGCTCTGGCTCGATCCAGCACTCTCTGTTTGGCGCAACCGACGCAGCTGGCGTACCGGACAGTGTTGCCAGCCGCTTTGCTGAAATATTCGGCACTCAAATCGACTTCACGCGAGACCTGCGCGCCGGAGACCACTTCAGTGTCGTCTACGAAACTGTCTATGAGAATGGCGTACCGCTGCGGGCAGGCCGCATTCTGGCAGCCGAGTTCGTGAACCAGGGCAACACGCATACGGTGGTGCTGTATCGCGAGGCGGATGGCAGCGAGAACTATTACACACCCGACGGGCGCGGCTTGAACCAGGCGTTCTTGCGCTACCCACTCGAGTTCACACGCATCTCCTCCAGCTTCGGGCGGCGCATGCACCCCATTCACCGCAATTGGCGCAATCACAACGGTACCGACTTTGCCGCCCCAACCGGAACCCCGATCATGGCATCGTCCGACGGCCGGGTGAGCTTTGTCGGGAGCCAGCGCGGCTATGGGAACACCATCATTCTGCAGCATCGAGACAGTTATTCGACACTCTATGCACACTTGAATGGATTCGCCAAAGGCCTGTCCCGTGGCCAGCGGGTACGACAGGGTGAAATCATCGGTTACGTCGGGATGACCGGCTGGGCCACTGGCCCCCATCTTCACTACGAGATTCGCATCAATGACGTTCCGCATGATCCGATGAAAATCGCGCTACCACAGGTACAGCCACTCGGTGACAAGGAACTGCAAGCCTTCAAGAGCGAAACCGCCCCAATGCTCGAGCGACTGGCGCTGCTGAACTATCAACCGGCCACTTTGGTGGCCCAGCAGGACTGACCTCCACCTGGCGGGGATCCCGCGCTCACCGCAGAAGCAAATCGCATTCGAACGGAGGATGCCCCCCTCGGATACCGTATCGCGGCCTTCCAAAGTTCTTGAAGCAATAAAAAAACGCCGGACAGACCGGCGTTTTTTTTGATCGTACCCCGGGTATCAGAGCAGCGACTTAAGCAACTTGCCCATTTCCGACGGATCACGCGTGACCTTGAAGCCACACTCTTCCATGATGGCAAGCTTGGCATCGGCAGTGTCCGCACCACCTGAAATCAGCGCACCTGCGTGGCCCATACGCTTTCCGGGGGGCGCAGTGACACCAGCGATGAAACCAACGACCGGCTTCTTCATGTGCTCCTTGCACCACTGGGCAGCTTCGGCCTCGTCCGGACCGCCGATTTCACCGATCATGATCACGGCATCGGTATCGGGATCGTCATTGAACATCTTCATGACGTCAATGTGCTTCAGACCGTTGATCGGGTCGCCACCGATACCAACTGCCGAGGACTGTCCAAGACCAAGTTCGGTCAACTGAGCAACCGCTTCATACGTGAGCGTGCCGGAGCGCGACACGACGCCAATACGGCCCTTCTTGTGAATGTGACCCGGCATGATGCCGATCTTGATCTCGTCAGGCGTGATCAGACCCGGGCAGTTCGGTCCGAGAAGCAGGGTTTCCTTACCGCCATTGGCGACCTTCTGCTTCATTTTGTTGCGAACTGTCAGCATGTCCCGCACCGGAATGCCTTCGGTAATGCAGATCACCAGATCGAGATCGGCCTCGCACGCTTCCCAGATCGCACCGGCGGCTCCGGCAGGCGGTACATAGATGACCGACACCGTCGCATCCGTAGCCTGGCGTGCCTCGGAAACCGTGGCGTAGATAGGCACACCTTCGAAGTCTTCGCCAGCCTTCTTGGGGTTCACGCCGGCAACGAAGCAGTTCGCGCCATTCGCGTACTCGCGACACTTGGAGGTGTGGAACATGCCGGTCTTGCCGGTAATGCCCTGGGTAATGACTTTGGTGTCTTTGTTGATCAGAATGGACATTCGAGCACTCCTTACTTGACCGCTTCGACGATCTTGGTGGCAGCTTCCGCCATGGTATCGGCGGAAATGATCGGCAGACCGGAATCGGCCAGAATCTGCTTGCCGATCTCCTCATTGGTGCCCTTCATACGCACCACCAGCGGCACGGAAAGCTGGACTTCCTTGGCGGCCGCGACGACCCCCGTCGCGATGGTGTCGCAGCGCATGATTCCGCCGAAGATGTTGACCAGAATGCCCTTGACCTTCGGGTTCTTCAGCATGATCTTGAAGGCTTCAGTGACCTTCTCGGTCGTCGCGCCGCCACCGACGTCGAGGAAGTTGGCCGGCTCTGCGCCGAACAGCTTGATCGTGTCCATCGTGGCCATCGCCAGACCTGCGCCGTTGACCAGACAACCGATATTGCCGTCCAGACTGATGTAGGCCAGGTCGAACTTGGACGCCTCGAGTTCGTCAGCGTCTTCCTCGTCCAGGTCGCGGTACTCGACGATCTCCGGATGACGGTACAGAGCGTTGGAATCAAAGTTGAACTTGGCATCCAGTGCCTTGATGTTGCCGTTGCCCTCGAGAATCAGCGGATTGATCTCCGCCAGCGAGGCATCGGTTTCCATGTAGCACGTGTAGAGCTTCTTGAAGGTATCGATCGCCTGCGCCTTGGAAGCTTCGGGAACACCAATGCCATCGGCCAGTTCAGCGGCCTGCTCGTCGGTCAGTCCCGCCAGCGGATCGACAAAGACCTTGATGATCTTCTCGGGCGTCTTCTCGGCCACTTCCTCGATATCCATTCCCCCTTCGCTGGAGGCCATGATGGCAACCTTCTGGGTTGCACGATCGGTCAGTGCCGCGACGTAGTATTCCTTCTTGATGTCGGCGCCTTCCTCGATCAGCAGACGACGCACTTTCTGCCCTTCCGGACCGGTCTGGTGCGTGATCAGCTGCATGCCGAGGATCTCGCCGGCCAGGGCCTGCACCTCGTGCAACGACTTCGCCAGCTTGACACCGCCGCCCTTGCCGCGACCACCGGCATGGATCTGCGCCTTGACGACCCAGATGCTTCCACCGAGTTCTTCGGCAGCCTTGACCGCCTCATCGACGGAGAAGCACGCCTTGCCCTTCGGCGTGACGACACCGAACTTTCTCAGTATTTCTTTTGCCTGATACTCATGAATCTTCATGATTGCCCTTCGATCGAAGTTGCGGCGACCACATTCGCCGCAGCAGGTTGATGGGACGCTTCGGAGCCTCACTCCACGACAGGCATCGTCTCCCTTCCCCTGACGCCCACCGCTGCCGACCGGAATGGTCGACCGGCCTGCCAGAAATCACCCGTTTACGATTTCGCCCCCAACCGTGACGCAATGTCCGGTTGCGGAAGTTCGAACGTCGGAATCGCAAGCGAGCGAACCTTGCAGAACAGCTCATTATAACCGCAATATCGCAGTGCAAAAAACCTGCCGGTGTTCGGCCGCAGCCCCCATTCGTCAGCGTTGGCTCGATCCGTTGTACCACCGCGGGTAATAGCGCCTCACCGTTTCGGTTGACGTTTCAAGTGCATGGCAACGATCCAGCTGAAACGGCTTCTCACCGGTATCCTCGTTCTCACGCTTGAATGTCGCAAAGGTCTGGATCGCTGCCGTCGGAAGACTGAACAGCAGTTCGGTCAGATGAGAGCAGCCGCGCACCTCACCAAACATCTCGGTCACCGTTCGCCGAAACCCGGAGACCAGATTCAAGCCAATCAATGCCTTGTATGCAGGGGCAATGGTATCGCAGCCCCCCGGATAGGGAACGCGGTCGGAGTTCGCTACGGCATCGACGATGGTGAACGTCGAATCCAGCGTCACGCGTATCCACAATGCGTGCACCGGCTCACCGGCGGGTCGAACCCCCGACGCCAGCGGATAATCGACATCCTTGACGTCTTCGAGCAGCGCATCAAGTTCCAGCAAACCGTCTGTACGTCTATATCCGTCGACAACGATTCGCCGACGATGGACCCGTTCGCGGGCGCATTCTGGCAGGGGCAAGCTCATCTTGAAGAAGCAAACATCGATCGAGAAAAGACGCAATCATACAGCCGATTCCGGCCGAGGCCTCCGATTGCCGCCTTGCAAGCGTTTTACCGCCAGCGCGGTTCTCGTGCATGTAGCTTTGGTGATAGGGAGAATCAGCGGGCGACCGTGCGTTATTGCACCGTAACATGGAGCCGAGATTGCTTACAATCAAGCAATACACAGTTGCAGAGTACTCATGGTGATGCCCATCACAACGAATCCGGACTCCACCGCGAGCCCTGTGGCGCGGAATACGTTTCTCGCCTGTGCCGCGCTTGTTGCGTCGCTGGCCAGCGCCACGGCCGACGCCACGCTGTTTGGGGAGATCGTTTCGCTGTCACCGCTGGGGCAGCCCCTCCAGGCCGTGATCACGTCGCCTGGTGGCGACGCCGGTCGCATCGCCGCCTGTGTGCGCGCCCCTGTCCCGCCACCTTCGCAGGACGGAATCCTGAATCTGCATGACGTCACGATCCGCGCCGAAGGGCGCGGCCCGGACGCCCGGATCCTGGTCAGCCACCCCCTGGCGGTCGTCGAGCCGATTGTCCGCATCACCCTTGCCGACATCTGTGAGTCACGCCTGCAACGAACCTACACCCTGCTGATGCCCGAACCCGTCGGTCCAGCAAGCGCTGCGCCGTCTCCGCGCCGGGAAACGCGCACCTCCTCTACTCCTCCCCTCTCCGCCGCGGCCCCCTCCCTGCGGTCGGCACCGCAATCGGAGCCTGCCCGCGCCACCTCCCGGCTGCAGACCTGGGAAACGGTTCAGGGCGAATCCCTCTCTAGCATCGCCGCCGCGATGTACCCGCGCAATCCGGCCGCACGACAAGCATTCATGACCGCAGTCATGAATGCCAACCCACAGCTTTTCCCTGCCGGAACCGGAGCAGATCGCGATCTTCCCGCCGCACTCCGCTTTTGGTTCCCTCGCCCGCCCTGCTTGCCACACTCCCTTCCGAAGCGTTTGAGCACCGCACGCCGCCCACGGTCGCTCAGTCCGACAGGAACGATCGCACCGCGCCCTCGGCACGGGCAACCGAGCCGGTTTCTCCCCCGCCGGCCGCGGACCGTTTGCTGGTGGACACAGACCCTGCTTCCCTTGCACCGCCATCTCCGGGAGAAGACCTCAACGCGCGTGAAGCGCGCCTCGTGGCATCGATCGACCGAACCATTGACACCCAACTCGAGCTGTTCGAACGTATTCGACGCCTCGAAGAGATCCAGCAGGCCTTGCGCACCCAACTCGAGAACGAACTGAGCCTGCCGCCATCGCATACCTTTCAGCCCTCGGCGGAGACGGCCCGGATTGCCGACGACGAGCGCATCCCGGTACGTGACGGCCCCGCACCCGCGCGCGCCCAACCAGCGCCCTGGAGCGATCTCCTGATTTGGTCACTGCTGGCACTGGTCGTCATTCTGCTCGTGCTGCTGCTGAGAAGGCCTTCCACATCGCGACAGGCTACCGCGACCGCGCAAGACGCCAATCCACCCGGTCCGGCCACGGCCCCGCGCGCGGAACTTGCCGAACCGGCAACAAGCCAGACTGCGGCAAGCTACGACACGCCACTCGAGCGTCGCAAATCGGCGCACCTGGATATGGAATGGGACCGCGTCTCGCGCGCGGAAGCGCCCCCTCCGTCACGCACCGTCGCTCCCCCCCTGTCGTTACCGCCGGCATCGGAACCACCGACCCTCGCCCCGGTAAACGCCGCCGACGAGGACATCAACGAATACGAAACGGCGCTCGAGCTCGCCGACATCATGGTCAGTTTTGGCCGACTGCAGGGTGCCGCGGAGACCCTTTCCGAATTCATACGAACCAACCCGAAACAGGCACTGACCCCGTGGATCAAACTCCTCGAAGTCTATCGGGCCGCCGAAATGCAAACCGAGTTCGACGCGCTGGCAAAACAGTTGAACAAGGCCTTTAACGTCAGAACCGTTACCTGGAGCAACTTCGACAGCGCGCGCAGACTTGAGGGCAGTGTCGAGGCAATGCCGCACATCCTGGAGAGACTGCAAAGTTTGTGGGGCACCCGTGACTGTCAGGCATACATCGACTACATTCTGCGTGACAACCGCGAAGGCACCCGTCAAGGGCTGGGCCTTGGTATTGTGGATGACCTGCTCGTACTCAACGGAATTCTCGAGGCAGAACTAGGCCGCTACGAATCACGACACTGAACCCGATCAGACCGGATTGTCGATGTCCACGAAATCGGCCTCGAGGCCGAACTTCTGGCGAAGGTGGGCCGCGATCGCACGCGCGCCGTAGCGCTCCGTTGCGTGGTGCCCGGCGGCAGCGAAACACACGCCCGCCTCACGTGCGAGATGAAAGGTCGGTTCGGACGCCTCGCCCGAGACATAGATGTCCGCCCCGGCAGCAATTGCCTGCTCGAAGTAAGCTTGCGCCCCTCCTGTGCACCAGGCGACGCGGCGCACGATCCGCCCCGGATCGCCCAGCAGCATCACCTCCCGTCCAAGACGTTCCCCCAGTTGCGCGACGAAACGCGAAGCCTCGCACACCTCCGACGGGATCCCGATCCAGCCAAGATCCTGATCGCCGAAACAACCCTCCGCTCGCCACCCCGCCACTTTCGCCAACTGGGCGTTGTTGCCCAGTTCGGGATGTGCGTCCAGCGGGAGATGATAGGCCAGCAGGCTGATGTCGTGCCGCAGCAGACTGGCCAGCCGACGCTTGCGGATGCCAGTCACCCGTCCGTCCTCTCCTTTCCAGAAGTAACCGTGATGAACGAACACCGCATCATAGCCCCCGTCGATTGCGAGATCGAGCAGCGCCTGGCTGGCGGTCACACCGCACAGCACACGCGAAACCTCGGCGCGTCCTTCCACTTGCAGTCCGTTTGGGCAATAATCCCTGTAGCGAGCCACCTCAAGCATGCCATCCAGATACGCACGCAGTTGTTCGAGTTGCATTCCGACCATCCCTCCCGGTTGAACAGACTCGTGCCCGCGGGCACTTCCGACACCTGGCATCTTACGCAGTACGAACGCACTTTCAAAACCCATCGGAGAGCCATGGACCATGCGTCGACTCTGGCTGATCTTTACACAGGCCGTGACGGTCGCCGTCGCAGTCCTGTTCGTCCTGAGCACACTCAAGCCGGGCTGGCTTCAAACGGACCGGGAGCCACTGGCCAAGACCGTCACACTGCTGCAAGCGTCGGGACACCACGACGACACCCGCGTCGACGCGCCCGGGTCCTACGCCGCCGCGGCCGGCCGCTCCATGCCGGCCGTTGTACACATCTTCACCAGCACACGGACTGCGGCGACACGCAACCCATTTCACGATGACCCGCTGTTCCGTCACTTTTTCGGAGACCGCGACAACGTTCCCGCGCAACCTTCATCCGGTCTCGGCTCAGGCGTCATCGTCAGCCCTGAAGGCTATGTCCTGACCAACAACCACGTCATCGAGAGCGCGAACGAGATCGAAGTCGCGCTCAATGACGGTCGGAAGTATCCTGCGCACCTCATCGGACGCGATCCCGAAACCGACCTTGCGGTACTCAGGATCGTCGGCGGCACCGAGCTGCCTTCAATCGTCTTTTCGACACTGGAAAGCCTGCATGTCGGCGACGTGGTGCTGGCCATCGGCAACCCGTTCGGCGTCGGGCAGACGGTCACCATGGGTATCGTCTCTGCGCTCGGGCGCACCCGCCTCGGGATCAGCACCTTCGAGAACTACATACAGACCGATGCCGCGATCAATCCGGGCAACTCCGGAGGAGCGTTGGTCGACGCCAATGGCAATCTGGTGGGCATCAACACCGCGATCTATTCCCGATCGGGCGGATCCCTTGGCATCGGTTTCGCCATTCCCGTTTCACTGGCCCGCAACGTTCTCGAACAGATCGTTTCCACCGGCGAAGTCACCCGTGGCTGGATTGGCGTGGAAATTCAGGAGATTACTCCGGAACTCGCAACCTCGTTCGGCATGCCGAATCTTGACGGTGCCCTGATCGCGGGCGTGCTGCGCGGAAGTCCCGCCGAACGCGGGGGAGTCGCCCCCGGCGACGTATTGCTCGAAGTCGAGGGGCGGGCAGTACGCGACGCCCGTGAGATGCTCGAAATGGTCGCGGCGCTGCCGCCGGGACGCGAGGCCCAGTTCAAGCTGCGCCGCGATGATCGCGAAATTCAAACCGTAGTCGAGATTGGTCGCCGCCCCACGCCCGGAACCAATTCGGGACGCGGCCGAAACTAATACCCGAGCTCGCCCACCTCAAGAGCATTTTCGGATCGGGAACACCTGACGTTACACCGCGCCCTCGAGTTTGTAACTTCGACAGGCTGAGCAGCAAAGCGATTTGATCGTCGGGTTAATGACCCATGATGCGGAGAAGCCTTTGCCGCTACCCGCACTCATGGGCACCAGAGGAAGAAGCGGCGGAGCCCCCCGACCGTCGCCCCCCTCCAGTCGAGACGCCAGAGCCATTGCTCACGGCTTGCGGTCGCGCTCCGACTCCTCGATTCGATCTAGTTCACGATCCAGTTCGTCCTCGCTCGGCGGCCGGTATCCAGCGTCAACGACCTGAGCACTGGACGACTTGCGCTTTCCCATGGAGCGCGCCAGAAGAATACCGATTTCGTAGAGCACGATCATCGGCACCGCCAGCATGAACTGGGAAATGACATCGGGGGGGGTAATGATCGCCGCAATGACGAAGGCGCCGACGATGACGTAGGGCCGCGCCTCCTTGAGCTTATCCACCGTCACCACCCCGGCCTTGGTAAGCAGGATCACCGCGACCGGTACCTCAAACGTAATCCCGAAAGCGATGAACATGGTCATCACGAACGACAGGTACTGCTCGATGTCTGGCGCGGGAAGAATGCTCTTCGGCGCAAACTCGGCGATGAACCTGAACACCGTTCCGAACACGAAGAAATAGCAGAACGCCATGCCGACGAGAAACAACAGAGTGGTCCCCACAACCAGCGGCAGGCCGATTCTGCGTTCATGTGTGTACAGCCCGGGAGCGATGAATGCCCAGGCCTGATACAACACCCACGGCAGAGCCAGAATGAAGGAGACCAACAGGGTCACCTTAACCGGCACGAAGAACGGTGTCACCACACCCGTGGCGATCATGTTCGTACCCTCTGGCAAGGTGTTCATCATGGGTAGCGCGAGCAGATCGTAGATATCCCCCGCCCACGGCATCAGAATGACGAAGAAAATCAGGATAAGCACGATCGAGCGCAACACCCGATCACGCAGCTCGACCAGATGAGAAATAAAGGTTTCCTGGGCGCTGCTCATGATTTATCCGTCGTCTTGCGGTCCGGATCGGTTGAACTCAGACCCAGTTCCAGTTGATCCCTGCTCTCCGCCTTGGTTCGAGCAGCTTCTGCCGAGGAATCAGGCATGGGAGGGGCTGGAATGGCCTCGGTAACCGGTGCAGGGGCCTGATCCGCCGATTGCGCGATTGAAGACTCCGTAGCTGCAGGCGTCAGATCGCGCTCGATCTCGGCCGCCGTCTTGCGCAGGTCGCCATCCACCTTGTTCATCTCGGAACGCACTGAACTCTCGAGATCCTTCGCCTGCTGTTCGACCTGCTTCTGCAACTTCTTGAGATCCTCGAGTTGCATCTCACGGGAGATATCCGACTTCACATCGGAGACGTAGCGCTGCATGCGCCCGAGCAGATGTCCCGCGGTGCGTGCCACCTTGGGCAGACGCTCGGGGCCGACGACGATCAACGCGACGAGCGCGATGAGCATGAGTTCCGTAAAACCGAAATCGAACATTTAGCTGAAAACAACCAAAAATGAGGGGCGCGCGCAAGCGCGCCCCCCGATCCATTCATGACTTCACCGTGGTCAGGAATTGACCTTGTCCGACTTCTCGCGCACCTCGGCGTCGATCGTCTTTTCGTTGGCGAGCTTCTGCTTTTCGGCGTCAGCCTCGGTGTCGGCTTCGCGAATGCCTTCCTTGAACCCTTTCACCGCGCCGCCCAGATCCTGTCCGATGTTGCGAAGTTTCTTGGTGCCGAACACCAGCATGACGATAACCAGCACCACCAGCCAGTGCCAGATACTGAATGAACCCATTACCTTCTCCTCAGCGCTTCAACATGGGCGGAAGGACTTCCGCGCCACCGACTACGTGAACGTGCAGATGATACACCTCCTGGCGCCCCACCCGTCCCGTGTTCACAATGGTTCGAAAGCCATCGGTGCAGCCTTGTTCCCGTGCAAGCCTGCCGATGACCGTCATCAGGCGTCCCATCACCCCGGCGTGCTCGGGTTCCAGTTCGGCCATCGAAGCAATATGCAGCTTCGGGATGACCAGAAAATGAACCGGAGCGATCGGGTTGATGTCGTGGAACGCAATCACGTCGTCGTCCTCGTGGATCTTCTTCGCGGGAATCTCCCCGCGAACGATCTTGCAGAAAATGCAGTCGTCCATCGCCCCTTCCTACTGTCCGCGCGACTTCTTCTCGTCAATTCCGGAGACGCCTTCGCGCCGCCGGAATTCAGCCAGAACGTCATCTACCGTCAACCCGTGGTGGGCGAGCAGGACCATCGAATGAAACCACAGATCGGTGACTTCCCATACCACGTGCAGCAGGTCACCGTCCTTCGATGCCATGATGGTCTCGGCCGCCTCCTCCGCCACTTTCTTGCAAATGGCGTCCGTACCCTTGGCGTACAGACTCGAAACATAAGAGGAATCCGGGTCGGCCGCCTTGCGCTCGGTCAAGGTCGCGGAAACTCGATGCAGAACTTCGATATCGATCATTTGTAGATTTCCTCGGGTGCTTTCAGAACCGGATCGACGGACTCCCACGAACCGTCGGCTAGGTAACGCTGGAAAAAGCAGCTGTGGCGCCCGGTATGACATGCGATGCCGCCAACCTGATCGATCCGGAGCAGCACCACATCGTTGTCGCAGTCGATGCGGATCTCGCGCACCTTCTGTGTATGTCCGGACTCTTCGCCCTTGTGCCAGAGCTTGCCGCGCGAACGCGACCAGTACACTGCCTCACCCAGTTCGGCGGTACGTGCCAGAGCTTCGCGATTCATCCAGGCGAACATCAGCACATCTCCGCTTTCGGCCTCCTGGGCGATCACCGGCACCAGACCATTTGCATCCCAGCAAACTTCATCCAGCCACTTCTCGGCGGGATCCGTCATGTCACAACCTCACTTCGATGCCACGCGCACGCATCAACTCCTTGGCCTCGCGCACCGTATGTTCGCCGAAATGAAAAATACTCGCCGCGAGGACGGCATCGGCGTGCCCGATCGAGACGCCGTCGGCCAGATGTTCGAGCGAACCGACACCACCGCTGGCAATCACCGGCACCGCAACCGCATCCGAGACCGTGCGAGTGAGTTCCAGATCGAAGCCACTGCGGGTGCCGTCACGGTCCATGCTGGTCAACAGGATCTCACCGGCCCCGAGCGAAACCACCTTGCGAGCCCATTCGATTGCGTCAAGACCGGTGTTGTTGCGTCCGCCATGGGTAAACACTTCCCACTTTCCGGGCGCTGTCTGCTTGGCATCGATGGCAACAACGATGCACTGACTGCCGACCTTGTCGGCGGCGTCAGCCACCACACGTGGATTGTTCACCGCCGCCGTGTTGATGCTGACCTTGTCCGCTCCCGCATTGAGCAGGCGACGCACATCGTCGACAGTGCGCACACCACCACCGACCGTAAGCGGAATGAAAACCTGCTCCGCAACCCGTTCGACCACATGCAGGATGATGTCCCGCGCATCCGAACTCGCCGTGATGTCCAGAAACGTCAGTTCGTCCGCACCCTGCTCATCATAACGGCGCGCAATCTCGACGGGATCACCGGCATCGCGCAATTCGACGAAGTTGACCCCCTTGACGACCCGCCCGGCGCTGACATCGAGACAAGGAATGATCCGCTTGGCCAGCATCAGCGCGGACCGCCGTTGAGTACGTCGGCACGCGCCTGCGCCGCGGCGAAATCGAGGGTGCCTTCATAGATCGCGCGGCCCGTGATCGCACCGATGACGCCTTCTTCCTCGACCTCGCACAACGCCTCGATATCCGCGATACTGGCGATTCCGCCGCTGGCGATGACCGGAATCCGCAGTGCCTGCGCCAGACGCACGGTGGCCTCGATATTGACGCCCGAGAGCATGCCGTCACGACCGATGTCAGTGTAGATGATCGCCTCGACGCCGTAATCCTCGAACTTCTTCCCGAGATCGACCACATCATGTCCGGTCATCTTCGACCAACCATCTGTGGCGACCTTGCCTTCCTTGGCATCCAGACCAACGATCACATGTCCCGGAAAGGCGGTGCACGCATCCTGGAGCAACCCCGGGTTCTTGACCGCCGCAGTGCCGATGATGACGTAGCTGATCCCGTTGTCGAGATATGCCTCGATGGTGTCAAGGTCGCGAATACCTCCACCAAGCTGCACCGGAATGTCGTCACCGACTTCATCCACGATGGCCCGGATCGCCCCCTGGTTCTTAGGCTTTCCGGCAAAAGCACCATTGAGGTCTACCAGATGCAGCCGACGCGCGCCCTGGTCGATCCAGTGCCGGGCCATGGCCGCGGGATCTTCCGAGAACACCGTGGCGTCTTCCATTTCACCCTGCTTGAGGCGAACACAATGGCCGTCCTTGAGGTCGATGGCGGGAATCAGCAACATAACGGGAGCTTGAATCGTTCAAAAAAGAAGTGAAGAAAAACCGGAAACGCCCGTTCAGGGTCTCCAGTGAATGAAATTTTCGAGCAGCTTCAGCCCCGCAGCCGCACTCTTTTCGGGATGAAACTGAACCGCAACGATATTATCCCGGGCGACTGCGCTGGTAAACCGCAGCCCGTAATCGGTTTCGCCCAGTGTAAGCTGCGCCGCCCCGGGTACCACGTAATAGCTGTGCACAAAATAAAAGCGCTCGCCATCGGGAATACCCGCAAGAACCGGGTGTGACGTCGAAGCCGTCTGTCGCACCTCGTTCCAGCCCATGTGAGGCACCTTCAGGTGTCCTCCCCCTGCAGCCGGCATGGTTTCCGCAGCCGGGAAGCGCACGACCCGGCCGGGGAGAATGCCCAGACCGGCCACGTCGCCTTCCTCGCTGTGCTCGAACAGCATCTGCTGACCGATGCAGATGCCGAGAAAGGGCTTCGAGGCAGCGGCCTGTAGGACCGCCTCGCGCACCCCCCGTACCGCCAGCTCGCGCATGCAGTCAGGCATCGCGCCCTGCCCCGGAAAGACCACCCGTTCGGCGGTCGCGACCACGTCCGGATCGGACGTAACGACAACCGAACGGCCCTGGGCAACATGTTCGATCGCCTTCGACACCGAGCGCAGGTTGCCCATGCCGTAATCGATGATGGCTACATCGGTCATCGGAGAATACTCGTATCTGGTGGATGTCCGGAGGACAGCAGTCAGGATGGCCGCAAATGGCGACAGGCATGCCCGGCAAGACCGGGCCGGATCAAAGTGCGCCCTTGGTGGACGGAATGGTTCCCGCCACGCGCTCGTCGCGCTCGGCAGCCATGCGCAATGCCCGGCCGAACGCCTTGAAGATGGTTTCGCACTGATGATGGGCATTCTCGCCGCGCAGGTTATCGACGTGCACCGTCACCCCCGCGTGATTGACGAAACCCTGAAAAAACTCTCGCGCGAGGTCGACATCGAAACTACCGATCCTGGCACGGGTGTAGTCGACAAAGTAATGCAGCCCGGGCCGCCCGGAAAAGTCCACCACCACCCTCGACAGAGCCTCGTCCAGCGGCACATAGGCATGGCCATAGCGGCGAATGCCTTTCTTGTCGCCAAGCGCCTCGGCGAACGCCTGGCCCAGCGTGATGCCGACGTCTTCGACAGTGTGATGATCGTCGATATGCGTGTCGCCGGTCGCCTTGATCTCGAGATCGATCACGCCGTGACGGGCGATCTGCTCGAGCATGTGGTCAAGGAACGGGACCCCGGTCTCGAGCACCGACTTGCCGCTGCCATCGAGATCGATTCGAACGGTGATACGTGTTTCCAGCGTGTTTCGGCTGACTTCTGACTGCCGCATGAGTTTTGCCATGGCTACGTTACCTAACGTCGCATGATACCATCGACAGGCAAGCAGGCTGCAAGCGGCGCCTGCGGTTCGTGGTATTTTTCTGCGTGGCCGGCGCTGCGACACGCTCTTGCACCCGCCTCCGTGCACCGCGCCTGCCAGCCCTTCGCAGCGGCGCAAGCACAAACGCCGGCAACGTTCCGCCAGTACGATGGTACCGACACCAACCCACCCTCACACATACAAGACGATGAGCCGATTCTGGAGTCCCGTGGTTCGTGAACTCGAACCCTATGTACCGGGCGAGCAGCCCAAGCTCGACAACCTGGTGAAACTCAACACCAACGAACATCCGTTCGGACCGTCCTCGCGCGCGCTCGAAGCCATTCGCGCCGAGGCCATCGAAACGATGCGACTGTACCCCGATCCCAGTGCGGACCGACTCAAGCGGGCACTGGCGCAGCGCTTCGGACTGACCCCCGCGCACGTATTCGTCGGCAACGGTTCGGACGAGGTACTCGCACACATTTTCCTGGGACTGCTGCGTCACGGCCGCCCGATCCGCTTTCCCGACATCACTTACAGCTTCTATCCGGTCTACTGTGGGCTGTACGAAATCGCCTACGAGACGATTCCGCTCGACGCGACCTTCGGCATCCAGCCCAGTGACTATCTCCCCGGCGACGGCGACACCCCGGGTGGAATCATCTTCGCCAACCCGAACGCTCCGACCGGATGCGCGCTGTCACGCCGCGAGGTCGAAACCATCGTTGCCGGCAACCCGGACTGCGTCGTCGTCGTGGACGAAGCCTACGTCGATTTCGGCGGCGAAAGCGCCGTCGAACTGGTGTCCCGCCACCCCAATCTCGTCGTCGTCCACACTTTTTCCAAGTCGCGGGCCCTGGCCGGACTGCGGGTCGGTTACGCGATCGCCGATCCGCAACTGGTGGAAGGCCTGGAGCGGGTCAAGAACAGCTTCAACTCCTACCCTCTGGACCGGCTGGCAATCGCTGGCGCCGTGGCGTCCGTCGAGGACGAGGAGTACTTTGCGGCCAGTTGCGCGAAAGTCATCGAAATTCGGGACGCGCTGACGCAGGATCTGGCGGCGCTCGGTTTCGAGGTTCTGCCCTCGGCCGCCAATTTTCTGTTCGTGCGCCATCCCGACCACGAAGGCGCGGCGCTCGCCCGCGCGCTACGCGAACGCTCGATCATCGTCCGTCACTTTTCCAAGCCACGCATCGATCGCTTTCTGCGCATTACCGTCGGCACCCCGGCGCAGTGCCGCAAGCTCATCGACGCACTGGGTGAAATCCTGGGGCACTGAAACACGTACTATACCCATGCCTGCAGGGCGTCGGGGATGCGTTCCCGACGCCCTGCAGGCACATAGGTATTATTGTTCGGCCGGTCAATCGTGCAGACGCATCTCGGCGGAGCGGGCATGCGCCTGCAGACCTTCACCATGGGCGAGCGTGGAAGCAACGCGCCCCAGTGATTGCGCGCCCGACTCCGAAACATGAACGATGCTGGTCCGCTTCTGAAAATCATACACGCCGAGCGGAGAAGAAAAGCGTGCGCTGCGCATCGTCGGCAAGACGTGATTCGGACCCGCGCAATAGTCACCCAGAGCCTCCACCGACCAGTGGCCGACGAAGATTGCACCCGCGTGACGAATGTGTTCGACCCAGCGTCCGGCATCTTCGAGCGCGAGCTCGAGGTGCTCCGGCGCAATCCGGTTGGCAAGCGCGCATGCCTGCTCCAGCGACTCGACGTGAATCAGCGCACCACGGTTGTTCAAGGACGTCGCAATCGTCTCGCGTCGCGGCATGGTCGGCAACAGCCGCGCGATGCTCGCTTCGACCGCGTCGATGAAACCCGAATCGGTACTCAGCAGGATGGATTGCGCCAGTTCATCGTGCTCCGCCTGAGCAAACATGTCCATCGCAACCCAGTCCGGATTGCCGCTGCCATCGGAGATGATCAACACTTCGGAGGGACCGGCCACCATGTCGATGCCCACCGTCCCGAACACACGGCGCTTGGCCTCCGCGACGAAGGCATTGCCCGGACCGACGATCTTGTCCACCTGCGGCAGCGTTTGCGTCCCCCACGCCAAGGCGGCTACCGCCTGCGCACCACCAATGGTGAACACCCGGTCCACACCGGTAATCGCTGCCGCGGCCAGCACCAGCGGATTCTTCTCACCTCGCGGCGTCGGCACCACCATGATCAGCTCGCCAACGCCCGCGACCTTGGCTGGAATCGCATTCATCAGCACCGAGCTGGGATAGGATGCGCGGCCTCCGGGCACGTAGAGACCTACCCGGTCCAGCGGTGTCACCTTCTGGCCCAACCGCGTACCGTCTTCCTCCTCGTACTCCCAGGAGGCGGCAAGCTGGCGCTCATGGTATCTGCGTACCCGGTCGGCGGCAATGCGCAACGCCTCGCGCTGCTCGACGCTCAAGCTGTCGAGCGCAGCCTTGAGTTCGGTACGCGGCAACTCCAGCTCGAGCATCGAACTCACGTCAAGATGATCGAAACGCCGCGTGTATTCGATCACCGCAGGATCGCCGGTAGTACGCACCGCCTGCAGGATCTCGGTCACCGCGTCATTGATGCGCGCGTCGGCGCCCCCCTCGAATGCCAGCAAGGCGTCGAGGGCCGAAAGAAACCCCGGCTCGCGCGCATCCATGCGCCGTACCGCAACCGGCGGCGTACCCAATTCGATATCGCTCATTCGACGGCTCCCGAAAACGCCTCGATCACTGGTTGGATCAACTCACGCTTGAGTTTCAGCGAGGCCTGGTTGACGACGAGGCGCGAGCTGATCGGCATGATCTCCTCGACCTCTTCCAGATTGTTGGCGCGCAGGGTTCCCCCCGTGGACACCAGATCGACGATCGCATCGGCCAGCCCGACCAGCGGCGCCAGCTCCATTGAGCCATACAGCTTGATCAGGTCAACATGCATGCCCTTTGCCGCAAAATGCGCCTTTGCACTATTGATGTACTTGGTCGCGACGCGAATCCGCCCTCCGGGCCGCGCCGCCGCCGCGTAGTCGAACCCCTTGCGCGTCGCCACGCACAACCGGCAGCGGGCAATATTGAGATCCAGTGGCTGATACAACCCCTCTCCACCATGCTCGAGCAGCACATCCTTGCCGGCGATGCCGAGATCGGCCGCACCATACTGAACATAGGTCGGCGTGTCCGTGGCACGGACGATCACCAGGCGCACGTCGGGCCGGTTGGTACCAATGATGAGCTTGCGCGAGGACTCGGGATCATCCGTCGGGACGATGCCGGCGGCCGCAAGCAGCGGCAGGGTTTCCTCGAAGATTCGGCCTTTGGACAAGGCGAGCGTAATACTGGACACGTTGAAGAACCTTGTTTGCGATCAGCGCCCGATTGTAACCCGTCGAGCGTCGTGTTAGCCTAAGAGAACTGGCTGAGCACGCTCATGGCGCGCTCAGCCTTTTTACTTGTCAGGCCGCATCGGCGGCCATCATGAATGAGCACCACACCCATGAAACCCGAAATCATCATCTCGTCAGACGATCTCGAACGCCTCGAGGGCCTGCTGCATGCACCGGCTGCACGCAATCGAGCAGATCTTGACGGCCTGCGCGCCGAACTCGACCGCGCCGAGGTTCGTGAACCCGAGGACATGCCGGTCGGCGTGATCACGATGAACAGCCGCGCGCGCGTCCTGGAGCACCCGACCGGCAAAGAGCGTGTTCTGACGCTGGTCTACCCGGGTCACAAACCGAGCGATGCCGAGTGCGTGTCGATCTTCACCCCGGCGGGCAGCGCCTTGCTTGGCCTGTCGGTGGGTCAGAAGATCGACTGGCCCACGGTCGGCGGACACGAAGTACACCTCGAAGTACTTGAAGTCTCCCCGGCTCCACCGACGGCTTCTGCCCCCTGACCGCCGCAATCGCGCGCGTGATCCTTGCGATCATTCGGTAGTAAGAATCAGGGCGCGACCTTCGCGCCCATCTCATCCCACATCGCGTCAGGACCGGACCGCGATCACATCCGTCAATGCAGGCGCCGCACCCGGGCACCAAGCTGCCCAAGTTTTTCCTCGAGTCGCTCATAACCCCGGTCGAGATGGTAGATGCGCTCAATCAACGTCTCTCCTTCGGCAACCAGACCGGCAATCACTAGACTGGCCGAAGCGCGCAGATCCGTGGCCATCACCGTCGCTCCCTGCAGCGCGCCAACCCCCTGCACCACGGCGGTATTGCCGTCGATACCGATATCGGCCCCCAGTCGCTGCAATTCCACCGCGTGCATGAAGCGATTCTCGAAGATGGTTTCCCGGATCACGCCAGTGCCATCAGCAACCGCATTCAGGGCCATGAACTGAGCCTGCATGTCCGTCGGAAAGGCGGGATACGGTGCCGTGCGAACGTTGACGGCCTTCAGTCGTGATGGCGCCCGGATCGCTATTGCTTCGCGCTCGCAATCAATCTCGCACCCGGCATCGAGGAGCTTGTCCACCACCGCGTCGAGGTAGCACGAGGACGTCGCCGTGAGTCGCCCCTCGCCGCCGGTCGCCGCGATCGCACAAAGATAGGTACCGGTTTCGATCCGATCGGGCATGATGCGATGGATCGCGCCATGCAGACGCGACACGCCACGAATACGGATCACATCGGTTCCCGCACCTGAGATATTGGCCCCCATCGCGACCAGACAGTTGGCCAGATCCGCCACCTCCGGCTCTCGGGCCGCATTCTCGATGACGGTCTCACCGTCAGCCAGACACGCCGCCATCATCAGGTTTTCCGTACCGGTAACGGTAATCATGTCGGTAAACAGGCGCGCGCCGCGCAAGCGAGGCGCCTGGGCATGGACATAACCATGCTCCACCGCGACCTCCGCGCCCATCGCCTGCAAGCCCCGGATGTGTTGATCCACTGGCCGCGCACCGATCGCGCAGCCTCCGGGCAGGGACACCCTCGCCTCGCCGCAGCGCGCAACCAGTGGCCCGAGCACCAGAATCGAGGCGCGCATGGTCTTGACCAGCTCGTATGGCGCAACCGGGTTGTCGAGTTGCGACGCATCGAGTGTGACGGAATCATCTTGGCGGACAACCTTCACGCCCATCTGCTCGAGCAGACGCAGCAATGTCGCGATGTCGTTGAGCCTGGGCACATTGGTGAAGGTCACCGGCTCGCGCGTGAGCAGCGCCGCACACAGCAATGGCAACGCGGCATTCTTCGCCCCGGAGATCGCAATCTCACCCGCCAGCCGGGCGCCACCTTCAATCAGCAACTTATCCATCCGTTCAGAGCCCGAGCTCCTTGCGCGCATCTTCCCAGCGTGCAGGGGTGTAGGTTTTCAGGCCCAGCGCGTGGATCTCATTGCCAAGCAGCTTGCCCAGCGTTTCCTTGACCGCACGATGCTGGTTGAGCGTGCTCATGCCGTCAAAGCGCGGGCTGACCACGATCGCCGAAAAGTGGACGCCGTCGTCCCCTTGCACTTCCACGAAATCGCAGGGCAGGCCCTCCGAAATCAGACGCTTGATCTCCGATGCTTCAAACATGGTCACCACCTCAGTTACGCAATTTGTACCCTTTCGCCAGCATGAACAGGGTCAGCGCCGCGAGCCCGACGAAGCAACCGGTGACCACGCCCAGACTGAGCCACGGAGAAACATCGGACTGGCCGAAGAATCCGTAGCGGAAACCGTCGATCATGAAGAAGAAAGGGTTGATATGAGAAATGCCCTGCCACAACTGAGGCAAGGAATGAATCGAATAGAAAACACCGGACAACATCGTCAGCGGCATGATCATGAAATTCTGAAATGCGGCAAGCTGGTCGAACTTGTCGGCCCAGATACCCGCGATCACGCCCAGCGAGCCGAGAATCGCGCCACCCATCACCGCAAAGGCCAGCACCCACAACGGATGGGCAACGGTAAGATCGACGAACGGCACGGAAACCAGCCAGACACCCAAGCCGACGAACAGCCCGCGCAGGATCGATGCGCAGACATAGGCGGCATAGAATTCATGATACGAAATCGGCGGCAACAGCACAAAGATGATGTTGCCTGTAATCTTGCTCTGGATCAGTGACGACGAACTGTTGGCGAAGGCATTCTGCAGCAGCGACATCATGATCAGGCCAGGGACCAGAAAGCTGGTGTACCCGATGTCGCCATACACCGTCACGTGACGATCAAGAACATGCGAGAAAATCAACAGGAACAGCACCGCGTTGAGCACGGGCGCCGCCACGGTCTGAAACGCGACCTTCCAGAAACGCAGGATCTCCTTGTACAGCAGCGTACGAAACCCCACCCAGCGTGAACGATCGGGGAGTGCCGGCTCAGTCACGGTTCATGACCTCCACGAAGACGCGCTCCAGATCAGGCTCGCCAAGGCGGATCTCTTCAATCCCGGCGTCATTCTCGCGCAAACGTGCAAGCAACTGCTCAACCTCCGCAAACGCATCGAAATCGTAAGTCACCCAGTCATCCTCACCTGCTTGCCCCCCAAGGAGTACACCTCGCTCGGGAAGACGCAAACGCACCGAAAGCGTGTGCGAAGCAAACTGCTTGAGCAATGAGCGTGTGGTATCGAGGGCCACGACCCTGCCCGCCTTGAGCATGGCAATGCGTCCGCACAGGGCCTCGGCCTCTTCCAGATAGTGTGTGGTCAGCACGATGGTGTGACCGTCGTCGTTGAGTTTGCGCACAAACTGCCACAAGCCCTGACGCAGTTCCACATCCACCCCGGCGGTCGGCTCGTCGAGCACGATCACCGGCGGACGATGCACCAGCGCCTGCGCCACCAGCACGCGCCGCTTCATCCCCCCGGAAAGGGCACGCATGTTCGATTCGGCTTTCGACAGCAGATCAAGGCTGGCAAGAATCTCGTCGATCCACTCATCATTGTTGGCGATGCCGAAATACCCCGACTGAATCCGCAGCAACTCACGAACCGAGAAGAAAGGATCAAACACCAGTTCCTGCGGCACGACGCCAAACTTCATTCGCGCACGTCGATAGTCGTGAACGACGTCGTGCCCCATCACCTCCAGCGTACCGGATGTGGGCCGGGTCAGACCGGCGAGCGCCGAGATCATCGTCGTCTTGCCCGCACCATTGGGCCCGAGCAGGCCGAAGAACTCGCCCTGACGTACCTCCAGGCTAACCCCCGCAAGGGCCTGAAAGTCGCCATAGGATTTGGTCAGCGAATCGATACGAATCGCCGGCATATCATTGGATTTCATGACAGTGAAGGCCCGATGTCAGCCCTGGGCGGTCAACAACTCGGCCACTCCATAGACTTCGGCGAGTTTGATCAGACCCGGCGGAAGGCCGGTAAACGTGAGCGCAACACCTTTTGCGCGGGCGCGGCGCGTCCAGTCGAACAGTAGCGCCAGTGCAGCGGAATCGACCTCGCCCACAGCGGACAGATCGACCTCCACCGCTCCGTGCGACAACAGGTCGCGACCGTTACCCAGATGACGCGAAACGGAGGACAGCAGCAAATCCCCCTCGAGGGACAGAATCCGGGCATTCGTTCGGTTCACGACTCGTGCCCGGGAAAACGCATGCCCTCGCCCCCCCGGGCCTCCAGCGCCTGGATCAGCCCATCGATACCGCCATTGCGGATTTCCTGCGCGAAAGCACTGCGATAATTGGTGACCAGGCTTACTCCCGCCACCACGATATCGAACACTTTCCACCCCTCCTCTGTGCGCTCAAGCATGTAATCCACACTGACCGCCTGCGCACCGGGTTGACGCACGGCGGTCTGTACTCGCACCGTGCTGTCATCGGGGCTCATCCTCAGCGGACGAAAATCGATGGTGTGATCCTTGTACTCGGTCAGCGCATTGGAGTACGTGCGTACCAGCATGCCGTAAAACGAATCCATCAATCGCCGCTGTTGCTCCTGTGAGGCCTGCCGCCAGTCGCGCCCAACCGCCAGCATGGTCATGCGCCGGAAGTTGAAATGAGGAACGACAACTGCCTCGATGCGTTCGATCGCCGAATCCACCTCGCCTTCCTGGAGGCGGGTATCGTTGCGCACGATCTCCAGGACCTGTTCGGACAGCACCCGGATCAATTCGTCGGGCGCCGCCTCATCGGCCAGCGACGCAGGTGCAACCGCAGTCAGCGCCAGGGCTGCAAGTATCGACATCCAGTACTTCATCGTTCGTTACCCATCGTAAAGTAAATGTTCGACGCCGTGCGCCCGGGCGCTGCCCCCTCCGCCCGGTTGAGTTCGAGTTGCGCAAGCGCCGAATCGACAAGCACCTCGACCCCCGTACGGGCTGGCAGAAGTGAAGCCTGCTCGTCAAAGCCGTCGTCAAAAAAATCGTAATCGTCGTACTCGAACGGCACCTCACCGTCGTGCACCTTGTAACGCCGCTGCTGCAGGTAGGAATCACGCATGAAGGTGTACTTGTCGAGGGTACTGTCCTCGAAGGTGCGTTCGACACTCAACAGGCGCGCCCGGCCATGCACGACCCTGAGACCGGTCGCGGTGTAACGCGTTCGACTGTGATCGATGTTCGCCACCGGGTCTCCGAAGCGGTCCACAGGAATGGCCGCCGCATCGCGCAACGTCCGGGGACCGAAGATCGGCAGCACCAGGTATGGCCCCTCGCCCACTCCCCAGACGGCCAGCGTCTGGCCGAAATCTTCGTCGTTTTTCTGCAAACCCATTTCCGAAGCCACATCGAGCAGGCCGAGCAAACCGATGGTCGAATTGACCATGAAACGCATCAGATCGGACATGCCGTCGCCAACCTTGCCCTGCAACAGGTTATTGGCACCAATCCAGACATCGCCAAGATTGCCGAAGACGTTCCCCACACCGGTACGCACCAGCCCCGGAGTCACGGTCTCATAGGCCCGGGCTGCAGGACGCAACACTGCCGTATCCACCCCTTCGTTGAAGGCGAACATCGCACGGTTGAAGCCTTCGAGCGGGTCATCCGGATTGGCTGGCGTGCTGGCACAGCCAACCAGCAACATCGCGGTCAAGACTACGGCGGCGCGGCGGACGGGAAGCACGAAACGCGCACATCGGCGCGGCAGGGTCGGATTCATTGGGAATAAAGAAGCACTTTTTGTTGTTCTGAAGAAAACCGCTGACAAGAATCCCACCGAGATCAGTCGGCGGGTGTCCCCGAGCGGTCGAACAGGAATTGCCCGATCAGGTTCTCGAGCACGACTGCCGACTGCGTGATCTGCAGGCGGTCGCCACCTTGCAGCATATCGAAATCGCCGCCCGGATCCAAGCCGATGTACTGCTCGCCGAGCAACCCGGAGGTCAGGATCAGGCCAATCGTGTCGCGCGGAAATTCGTAACGCGACGCGATGGACATCGAAACCTCGGCGCGGTAGCTGTTGGTATCGAACGAAATCGAATCCACGCGTCCGACGACCACTCCGGCACTTTTGACCGGCGCGCGCACCTTCAGGCCACCGATGTTATCGAACTGCGCGCGAACCGTATAGGTCTCGGACAGATCGACCCCGGCAAGATTACCCACGCGCAAGGCCAGAAAGAACAGCGCGCCGATGCCAACAAGGACAAAGACGCCTACCCAAAGGTCGAGCACGGTACGGCTCATGACATTCCCCGGAACATGAATGAAGTCAGAATGAAATCCAGCGCCAGAATCGTCAGCGCCGAACTTACCACGGTACGAGTGATCGCCCGCGACACGCCTTCGGCGGTCGGCGTACAGTCATACCCCTCGAACACCGCAATCAAGGACACCGCCACGCCGAACACGACGCTCTTGATCACGCCGTTGAGCACATCGTGACGAAAATCGACGGCCGACTGCATCTGCGACCAGAACGCACCACCATCGACGCCGATCAGCACGACACCGATGAGCCAGCCGCCAAGAACCCCCATCATCGAGAAGATCGCAGCCAGCAGCGGCATCGAGATCACCCCACCCCAGAAACGCGGCGCAACCACACGCGCGATCGGATTCACCGCCATCATGTCCATCGCCTTGAGCTGCTCGGTGGTCTTCATCAGACCGATCTCGGCCGTGATCGCCGAACCGGCGCGACTCGCAAACAACAGGCCCGCGACTACCGGACCGAGCTCGCGCACCAGGGATAGCGCCACGAGCACCCCCAGAGCGTCGCCCGAACCGAAGCGCTGCAAGGTTTCATACCCCTGCAGTCCGAGCACCATACCCACGAACAGGCCGGACACCGCAATGATCAGGAACGACAACACGCCCCCGAAGTAGATTTCGCGTATCGTCAGATGCAGACGCAGGAACGATTGTCCCGAATAGCGCAACAGCAACCCGAAGAACCGGGCGACCACCCCGAGCCGCCACACGCCGTCGATCGCCATCGCCCCCAGAGTGCGCAAGAAGCCGGCGATCATGCACGCCTCCCCGCGCCGAGCAAATCGTCTTCGATGGCACCGGCAGGGTAGTGAAACGGCACCGGACCGTCAGCCGAAGCGCTCACGAACTGATGCACGAAAGGATCGCTCGACGCCCGGATCTCGTCCGGCGTACCTTTGGCCACGATCCGCCCGTCGGAAACGAAATACACGTAATCGACGATCTCCAATGACTCATGCACGTCGTGAGTGACCATGATGGAACTCGCTCCCAGCGCGTCGTTGAGCTTGCGAATCAATTGTCCGATGATCCCGAGCGAAATCGGATCGAGTCCGGCAAACGGCTCATCGTACATGATCAGCATCGGATCGAGGGCCACTGCGCGCGCCAGCGCGACTCGCCGCGCCATGCCGCCGGACAGCTCGGACGGCATCAAACCACCCGCCCCACGCAACCCCACCGCGTTGAGCTTCATCAACACCAGATCATGGATCAGTTCAGGAGGCAGATCGGTATGCTCGCGCAGCGGGAAGGCGACATTGTCAAACACCGACAGATCGGTAAACAGCGCACCGAACTGAAACAGCATGCCCATGCGCCGACGCAACGCGTACAAATCGGCCCGATCGAGCTCCGAGACATCCTGTCCGGCAACCTCGACTCGCCCCTTGCCGGTTTGCAGCTGACCACCGATCAGGCGCAGCAAGGTGGTCTTGCCACAACCGCTGCCGCCCATGATGGCAACCACCTGACCGCGCGCCACGGTCAGATCGACGCCTTTCAGGATCTCGCGCTCGCCATATGCAAAACGCACACTCTCGAGCCTGACCAGCGGAGATGGGGAAGTCGCTTGCAAAGCAGCAGTTCCTCGGACATAAACCATACATTTTACCAGATGCGCGACCTGATATACTTTTCGACTCGAAGCAAGCCGAAGCTCCGGACACTTTCCGGGGTCTTTCATCCAGCCATGACTCAACCTGACCAGCCCGCATCCACGAGGTTCAACGCGATCGCCATCGCGCGGCGGGTCCTGCGCATCGAGGCGGACGCGGTAAGCGCCCTCGCCGACCGCGTGGACGCCACCTTCGTCGAAGCCGTCGAGCGCATTCTGAATCGTCACGGACGCGTCATCGTCACCGGCATCGGCAAGTCCGGCCACGTTGGTCGCAAGATCGCCGCCACGCTCGCCAGCACCGGCACCCCCGCATACTTCGTCCATGCCGCTGAAGCCGCGCACGGCGACCTGGGCATGATCACCCCCGAGGATGTCGTCATCGCCCTTTCGAACTCGGGTTCGAGCGAAGAAGTGCTGACCATCGTTCCGCTGGTCAAGCGCCAGGGCGCAACCCTGATCGCGATCACCGGCAAACCAGGATCGGCACTCGCCCGCGAGGCCGACGTACATCTCGACGCTGGCGTCCGCGAAGAAGCCTGTCCGCTCAACCTCGCCCCAACCGCGAGCACAACAGCGACGCTGGCCCTGGGTGACGCACTTGCCGTCGCGTTGCTCCAGGCGCGCGGCTTCAGTTCGGAGGACTTCGCTCGCGCACACCCGGGCGGCGCGCTCGGTCGCCGCCTTCTCACCCACGTTCGCGACGTCATGCGGCCAGCCGATCAGGTACCGCGGCTGTCTCCGCAGGCCCCCCTCACCGCAGCCCTGCTCGAAATTTCCCGTGGCCGTCTTGGCATGGCCGCGGTGGTCGACGACGCCGACGGCAAGGTATGCGGCATCTTCACCGATGGCGACCTGCGACGTGCCCTTGAGCACGGAATCGACATCGCGACCGCCCGCCTTGGCGAAGTAATGACCGCCGACCCGCGTCACATCCGCCCAGAGGCCCTCGCCGTGGAGGCCGCGGACATGATGGAACGTCTGCTGATCAATCAGTTGCTGGTTCTCGACGCCGAACGCACCCTGATCGGCGCCCTCAACACCCACGACCTGCTCCAGGCCAAGGTGATATGACTACTTCCTCCGCTACCGCCCTCCGCCTGATGGGGTTCGATGTCGACGGTGTCCTCACCGACGGCAGCCTGTACTTTGGGCCAAACGGCGATGAACTCAAGGCGTTCTCCAGCCTCGACGGACATGGACTGAAGATGCTGCAGACCGCCGGGATCGAGGTCGTCATCATCAGCGGCCGACGCTCACGCGCCCTCGAACTGCGCGCGGCCAACCTCGGCATCGACGAACTGCACATGTCCATCACCGACAAGCGCGCGTGCATGCACGCCGTACTGCAAGCCCGGGGGCTGGATTTTGCCCAGGCCGGATACATGGGTGATGACGTGGTGGACCTGCCCCTGCTGATTGCCTGCGGTTTCTCGGCCAGCCCCGCTGACGGGCACGAATTCGTTCATCGGCATGTCGACTACGTCACCCGCAAGCCGGGCGGGCGCGGCGCGGTGCGCGAAGTATGCGACCATCTCCTCGCCGCGGCCGGCAAACTCGAACCCATGCTGCAAGCCTATCTGCGCTGAACGCAGCAACACCGGACGCCGCCCATGCACCCAGCACTCGACCGCCTCGCACTCGATCGCCTGCTTCCCGTCGTCGCGCTGGCAGTGCTGGCCGGTACCACACTTTGGCTGGAACAGGCCACGCGGAGCAGCGAACCACGGCCCGCGGCCGAAGCAAGACAGTTTCCCGATTTCATCGGCGAGAACATACGGGTCACCCGCTTCGACGAAACCGGAAGACTGCGCTTCGAACTTTTCGCCGAGAAAGCCACCCACTACCCCATGGCCGATGTCACCGAACTTGAGCACCCCCGGCTCGAGTACGAAACCGACGACGGACGATTGCACATCCGGTCGGACTGGGGGGAATCCGTAGGCGGCGGTGACGTGCTCTATCTGGTGGGCGACGTTCGGGTGCATCGCGACGGCCTCGGCGATGCGCCGGAGCTCAGCCTCGAATCCCGTTCGCTGCGCATCTGGCCGGACGATGAGCGGGCCGAGAGCAACGACCCCGTCGTGCTGACCCGCGGCAACAGCATCGCCCACGGCAACGCAATGCGTGCCGACCACCTTTTTGGAACCCTTCACCTGATCGGCGACGCCAGGGTCACACTGCCCCGCGCGTCCGAGGAGACGAGATGAGCACCGCCTTTGCAGTTGGACGCCTGCCCGTGATTCTGGCCCTGATCGGGCTACTGACCCTGCAACCGGCCCACGCGCAACGACCAGACCGACAACTCCCGGTCAATATCGAAGCCGACAGCGTGCTGGTGGACGATCGCAACAAGACCCACACCTTCGAAGGCAACGTCATCCTGTCGCAGGGGTCGCTGATGATCCGCGGCGAAAAACTGGTCGTATTGCAAGGCGCCGACGGTTTCCAGACCGGCATCGCCACCGGCGGTGCAGACGGACTCGCGCGTTTTCGCCAGCAGCGCGCGGGCAGCCAGGAACACATCGAGGGCGAGGCCGAACGCATCGAGTACGACAGCCGCACCGAGCAGGCCAAACTGTTCAACCGCGCCCTGGTACGCTCGGGGGGCGACGAAGTCCGCGGGCATTACATCGAATACGACGCCATCACCGAAAACTACACGGCACGCAGCCAGCCCTCGGCCACTGGCCAGGACGGGCGGGTACGCGCCGTCATCCAGCCCCGAGGTTCGGCCGCGGCCGACTGAGGCGCTTTCTTCCTCGACCGATAAACGGAGACAGCATGACCTACGCAAACATCCTCGTCGAAACGCGTGACCGGGTGGGCCTGATCACCATCAATCGCCCCAAGGCACTCAACGCACTCAACGATCAGGTGGTCGATGAAATCGGCGCAGCGCTCGACACCTTCGAAGCCGACGACGGTATCGGCGCCATCGTCATCACCGGCTCGGAGAAAGCCTTTGCCGCGGGGGCGGACATCGGCGCGATGGCTACCTACGACTACATGCATGCGTACAAGACCGACTACATCACCCGCAACTGGGAACGTGTGAAGACTTGCCGCAAGCCGGTCATCGCCGCGGTTTCGGGGTATGCCCTGGGCGGCGGCTGCGAACTGGCGATGATGTGCGACATGATCATCGCATCGGAGACGGCAAGGTTCGGCCAACCCGAGATCAAGCTCGGCGTGCTGCCCGGTGCCGGTGGCACCCAGCGCCTGCCACGCGCAGTGGGCAAGGCCAAGGCCATGGACATGTGCCTGACCGCCCGCATGATGGATGCAGAGGAAGCAGAACGCGCGGGGCTCGTAGCGCGCATCGTGCCGGCCGAAAAAGTGCTCGACGAAGCGTTGTCCGCCGCGAGCACGATCGCTGGCTATTCGCTGCCGGTCGTAATGATGATCAAGGAATCGGTCAACCGCGCATTCGAAAGCGGACTCAACGAAGGGCTGCTGTTCGAGCGCCGCGTGTTTCATGCGGCCTTCGCACTCGAAGACCAGAAAGAAGGCATGGCGGCATTCGTCGAAAAACGCAAACCGGACTTCAAGCACCGCTGACCCGCGTTTTCACGACCGGCACATCCAGAGGCGGGGCACCCCGCCTTTCTTACATTCGGTGCAATCCGGATGTCACCCCTGCTTCACAGCACCGCAACACTATCGGCGCAAACTGCAGAGGCGCCGCAATGCCGCAATCCAGCATTCGAAACAGCGCCTGCCTCCCGTCGAAGCGTCTCGAAAAGTTACTGAAATTCAGTTTCTTACGATTCGCTTACAGGAGACCGAAGAACCGCTCGGAAAGCATTGTGCAACGCATCAAACGAGTGTTGACTTTGTGACAATCGGTTCTATAATTCGGGGCATGCTGCATTGCAACAGGCCCATCCATACCCGCAGCAGCATCCGTTTTTTTCTGTGGAACACATCCTCTGGAGGTCCTCATGTTTGCTACTCCCGAACAGTTCGCCGCGTCCAACAAGGCCAACATCGAAATCGCCCTGAATCTGGCCAACAGCGCATTCGCCAACGCCGAGCGTCTCGCCGCACTCAATCTGAACACCGCGCGCTCGCTGCTCGAAGATGCGATCGCCAACACCAAGACGCTGCTCTCCGCCAAGGACGTTCAGGAGCTCATCAGCCTGCAAACCGCCTTCGCCCAGCCGATGGTCGAGAAAGCCGTTGCCTACAACCGCAGCGTCTATGAAATCGCCACTCAGGGCCAGGAAGAGGTTTCCAAGGTCGTCGAAGCCCAGGTCGCCGAGTTGAACAAGAACCTCGCAGCCGCCCTCGACAAGGCCGCCAAGTCCGCTCCGGCCGGCTCCGACGTCGCCGTTGCCGCGGTCAAGTCTGCCATCGCCGCTGCCAACAGCGCCTACGACAGCGTCAGCAAGGCCGCCAAGCAGGTCGCCGAGATCGCTGAAGCGAACGTGACCGCCGCGACCAACGCAACGGTCAAGGCCGTTGGCAGCGCTTCCAAGACCGCAACCTCCGCCGCCCCCAAGAAGGCAGCCTGATTCCCGTTCGCAGAACGGCTCCGGAGTTCGCCTCGGATTCGGAACATTCCGAAGATTTCGCCAAGAGAACTTCAGAGCAAAAACCCGCGCAAGCGGGTTTTTTTATGGTCGGAGGTGACATGAAGCCCATTTCCGCGACGGACTCGCAGGGCGTGCCGACAAGCCCTCCTTTCAGGAACGATGGTAGTGGTGCGGGAACAGGCGCTTCATCTCAGCCGAGATCCACGCCTCCGCTTCCGCATTGACTTCGCTCGGGTCGCGACCTTTGGTCGCAATCGGCGGACCAACGCTGACCACGATTTCGCCCGGGCGCTTGAGAAACGCATTCCGTCGCCAGAACTCCCCGGCATTGTGCGCGATGGGAATCACCGGCACATCGGCATGGGTTGCCAACCATGCGCCACCGATCTTGAAGCGACGCGTTGCCCCCACCGGCACACGCGTACCTTCCGGAAACACGACCACCCAGAAGCCTTCGGCCAGACGCGCCCGTCCCTGCTCAACCACCTGCAGCAGCGCGTCCTTGCCGGCGGCACGGTCGATCGCGATCATCGGCAATTGCGCGAGCCCCCAACCGAAGAACGGCACCTTGAGCAATTCACGTTTGAGCACGAAACTGATGCGCGGAAACAGCAACTGCAAGGCCATGGTTTCCCATGCAGACTGATGCTTGGCGAGCACCACCACTGGCTGATCGGGAATGTTTTCGCGGCCAATCACGCGATGGCGGATCCCGAGCAGATGCCAGACGAACCACAGCACCAAACGCGCCCAGGAAGTGATGATCCGGTAGCGGGTATGTGGATGCAGCGGAAAGGTCAGGAAGCTGAACAAGGCATAAGGTGGCGTGAGCACAACCAGGACAACCGCGAACAGCAGCGAGCGAAGAAAGTCCATCAAGAGATTTCCGTGAAGAAGTTCGGGAGAAGTGTCTGGCCAGGAGGCTGTCGGACTTGAGAGATCGTTGCGAGCCAAGTGGGGAAGCGAGGGCAGATTGGGGCGATTTCGAGACGCATGGCGGTTCCATGCAAAGAGAAATCGGGCACACATGGACCGCTTCTCCCGCCGGTGAAGTTGGTCAACCTCAAGTCCGACAGCCTCCTAATCGGTCAGATCCGCGACCACGGTGGCAAGGTCGGGGTAGATCAACGTCTCGGCCGGGAGATCCGCGCTCTCGTGCGTCTTCTTCCCCTTGCCGGTCAGTACCAGATACGGTGCGCACCCCACCGCCATGCCCGCCTGCAGGTCGCGCAGGCTGTCCCCCACCACCGGTACGCCCTTCAGATCGACGTTGAAACGTTCGGCGATCTGCAGGAACATGCCTGGTCGCGGCTTGCGGCACTCGCAGGTGGAATCGGCCGAATGCGGACAGAAGAAGATCGCATCCAGACGCCCTCCGACCTGGGCGAGGCTCTTGACCATCTTGTCATGGATCGCATTCAGGGTATCCATGCCGAACAGACCGCGTCCGATGCCCGACTGGTTGGACGCCACCACCACGCGCCACCCCCACTGGTTCAGCCGCGCGATGGCTTCGAGCGACCCATCGATCGGCCGCCATTCATCGGGCGACTTGATGAACTGCTCCGAGTCATGATTGATCACGCCATCACGATCGAGAATGATGAATTTCATGGGTTCATTGTGCCGAGAGGCGCGAGATATCGGCGACGCGATTCATCAGTCCGGCCAGCATCGACAGCAGCGCCAGCCGGTTCTGTCGTGTCAGCGGCTCGTCCGCCATCACCATCACACCATCGAAGAAGTGGTCCACCGCCTCGCGCAGCCCCGCCAGCACCACCAGCGCCTCGGTATAGTTCTCGTTGTCCACATGCGAACGGACCAGCGGCGCGACGTCGATGACCTTGTGGAACAGGGTCTTCTCCGCCTCTTCCTGCAGCAGCGCGACATCAGGCTCCGGCAAATCCCCTTCGGCCTTCTTCAGGATGTTGATGATGCGCTTGTTGGCCGCCGCCAGCGCGTCGGCCTCGGGTAGCGCGCGGAAGGCCTGCACTGCCGCGAGGCGTGCCGGAATCACGTCCACCCGCGTCGGCCGCAGCGCGAGCACCGCGTCGATGCCATCCACTGCGTGCCCGGCGTCGCGCAACAGATTGCGCAGGCGCTCGAACATGAAGTCGAGCAGACGGGCTTCGAACCCCTCTGCATCGAGCAGGCCAGGAGTAAAGCCCTCCGCGGTCAGCGCCACCAACTCGCGCAGATCCAGCGGCAACGGACTTTCGATCAGGATGCGCAGCACACCCAGGGCCGCACGCCGCAGGCCGAACGGATCCTTGTCGCCAGACGGCAGCTGCCCGATGCCGAAGAAACCGACCAGCGCGTCGAGCTTGTCCGCCAGCGCGACCGCGCAGGCGACGTTGCCGACCGGCAACGCATCGCCGGCAAAGCGGGGCAGATAATGCGCCGCCACCGCTTCGGCCACCGCATCCGGCTCTCCGTCGTGGCGCGCGTAGTAGCGCCCCATGACGCCCTGCAACTCAGGGAACTCGCCCACCATCTCGGTGACGAGGTCGGCCTTCGCCAGCCGTGCGGCGCGCGCGGCGGCCAGCTGGTCGGTCTTGAGCCGGGCGGCGATGGCGCCGGCCAGGCGTTCGAGACGCGTCACCCGGTCGAGCTGGCTACCGAGACGGTTGTGATACACCACCGCCTCCAGCCGCGGCAAGCGACTTTCCAGCGACTGCTTGCGATCCTGCTCGTAGAAGAAACGCGCGTCGGCCAGACGCGGTCGCACCACCCGCTGGTTGCCGGTAATGATGTGCGAAGGGTCATTGACCCGCATGTTCGACACGATCAGGAAGCGGTTGAGCAGACGGCCTTCGCCATCGAACAACGGAAAATACTTCTGGTTGGCACGCATCGTCAGGATCAGGCATTCCTGCGGCACGGCCAGGTATTCCGCCTCGAACTCACCGACATACACGCTGGGATGTTCGACCAGCGCCGTCACCTCGTCGAGCAGGTCGGCGTACTCGCCCAGGCTTGCGGACTGGCGTGCCGCCTCGGCGAGCAACGCGGCCTCGATCTGTTCGCGGCGGGCGGCAAAGTCCGGCACCACCTTGCCCTCGGCCAGCAAGGCCGGTTCATAGGCCTCGGCCGACGCCAGTTCGATCTCGCCGCGGCTCATGAAGCGATGCCCCTGCGTGACCCGCCCGGCCTCAAGCCCCAGAACCGTACCCGGCACGACCTCGGCGCCGTGCAGCATCACCAGGCGATGCACCGGACGCACGAACTGCACTTCGCTCGCCCCCCAGCGCATCAGCTTGGGGATGGGCAGCGCCCTCACCGCCTCATTGACGAGGCCCGCCAGTACATCGGTCAGCCGCGCACCCGCTTCAGCCCGGGTGTAGAACAAGGCCTCGGCCTTGCCATCCATGCGACGCTCGAAGCGCGCCACCGCGTCGAGCGGAATCCCCTTTGCCTCGAGCTTCTTCACCAGCGCCGCACTGGGCGCGCCGGCCTCGTCAAAAGCCACCTTGACCGGCATGATCTTCTCGGTGACCTCCTTCGTCGCGGACTGCGCCGCCACGCTGGTCACATGCACGGCAAGCCGGCGCGGCGTGGCATACATGCGCATCGTGCTGTGCTCGCTGGCAAGGTCGAGCCTGCGCAAGCCGTCGACAATCGTTCGTGCAAAGACATCGCCCAGACGCGACAAGGCCTTGGGCGGCAGTTCCTCGGTAACCAGCTCAATCAGAACACCCGGCTGCGACATCAGGCCACCTCCCCTTTCTTGTTTTGACGACCCACGTCTGCCTTGTTCAACAGCGGAAAGCCCAGCGCCTCGCGCTTCTCATAATAGGCATGGGCAACGGCACGCGACAGCGCGCGGATGCGGCCGATGTAGGCAGCGCGCTCGGTCACCGAAATCGCGCCTCGCGCGTCGAGCAGGTTGAAAGTGTGGCCTGCCTTGAGCACCATCTCGTAAGCCGGCAGGACCAGGCCGGCCTCGACGAGACGCTTCGCCTCGGATTCACAACTGCCGAACAAGCCGAACAGGAACTCGACGTTGGCGTGTTCGAAGTTGTAGCTCGACTGTTCGACCTCGTTCTGGTGATAGACGTCACCGTAGGTAATCTCGGTGCCATCCGGATACACCGTCCAGATCAGGTCGTAGACGTTCTCCACCCCCTGCAAATACATCGCCAGACGCTCGATGCCGTAGGTGATCTCACCCAGCACCGGCTTGCAATCCAGGCCGCCGACCTGCTGGAAGTAGGTGAACTGAGTCACCTCCATGCCGTCGAGCCAGACCTCCCAGCCCAGGCCCCAGGCCCCCAGCGTCGGGTTTTCCCAGTCATCCTCGACAAAGCGGATATCGTGAATCATCGGATCGATGCCGAGCGCACGCAAGGAGTCGAGATACAGTTCCTGGATGTCTGGTGGCGACGGCTTCAGCGCCACCTGGTACTGATAATAGTGCTGCAACCGGTTGGGGTTCTCGCCATAACGCCCGTCCTTGGGTCGGCGCGAAGGCTGGACGTAGGCGGCATTCCACGGTTCCGGACCGATGGCCCGCAGGCAGGTCGCGGTGTGGGACGTACCCGCGCCGACCTCGAGGTCGATCGGCTGCAGCAGAATGCATCCGCGCTCGCCCCAGTACTGCTGCAGCGTCTGGATGATTTGCTGGAAAGTCGGTTTCGGTTTTGACATGGTCCGTTTCGGCGATTGAGCTGTTTGGGCAAAGATTCCGATTTTACTGGCTTTCGCGCTCCGGCGCGAAACTTGCGCGCGCCGGGTGCGAGGCGTGTCGCCGCCCCGCAAGGCCGCCGAGCAGGCCGAGCAGGCCCAGCGCCAGCGCCGGAAAGTCGCCCAGGCGCGCGTACGGCGTCATTCCCGTGTAGCCGCGCACCTCGACCTCGAGCGCGCCGCGTTCGAACTGCGGCAGCACGCCGGCAACCCGCCCATCCGGTTGGATCACAGCGGTCATGCCGGTGTTGGTCGAACGCAGCATCGGACGACCTGTTTCGATCGCGCGCACCCTTGCAATCTGCAAGTGCTGCGGCTGTGCAAGCGATCTCCCATACCAGGCGAGATTGGACAGGTTGAGCATCAGCGTCGCTTCCGGAAGCGTACGAATCAGTTCCCGTCCGAACAGGTCTTCGTAACAGATATTGATCGCGACCCGCTGACCGGCAAGCGCCATCGGAGCCTGCACTGCAGGGCCGGGCGACTGATCAGACATCGGGATATCGGCAAATTCGTAGAACCAACCGAACAACGGCGGCGAAAACTCGCCGAAGGGCACGAGATGGTGCTTCGCGTAGAACTGGCTAGGCGCCTGCCCGAGGCTCACCGCCGCGTTATAGATCCGCCCCTGCTCATCGCGATGAAAGACACCGACCACAAGATCGGCAGACCGGACACGCGCGTCGGCCGCAAGCAGGTCGAGATAGCCCTCGGGCAGGTGCTCGACCAGCATCGGCAGCGACGTCTCGGGCAGCACGATCAAATCCGCCTCCGGTGCCGCCGCCATCGCGGCATTGACACGCAACCACTCCTGCACCAGGTCGGGACGCCATTTCAGGTCTTGTTCGATCGCGGTCTGGAGCAACGCAACACGAATCGGCTCGCCCTCAGCCTCGGTCCAGGCAACGCGCGCGAGCCCCGCGCCCAGGATCATGGTCAGCGTCACCAGCCCCCCCCCGATCCATGCGCTTCGCCGCCCTCCCCTCCAGCAGGTCACCGCCAACGCTGAAACGACCCCTACCAGCGCACTCACGCCATATACCCCGAGCAGCGGGAAGTATCCGGCAAACGGACTGGGCGGAGTCTGCGTATAGCCGATGGACAGCCACGGAAAACCTGTAAACACCCACCCCCGCCCCAGTTCGGCCAACATCCAGACGGCCGCGAACAGCACCGCGTCGGCGTACCGGCCGCCAGTACGCCAGTGCGAAAACAGCGCGCCTACCAGCGCCGGAAACAGTGACAAGTAGGCACAGAACAAGGCAATCGCCAGAGCCGCCAGGGGCATCGGCACTCCACCGTAGCGATTGAGGGCGACATACAGCCATGACACGCCACACAGAAACGCTCCCATTCCCCACGCGAAGCCAATCAGGGCGCCCTGGCGCGTCGAGCGCGCGCGACGCAGCAGCGCGAACAGCACCCCAAGACTGACGAAAGCCAGCGGAAACAGATCGAAGGGCGAGAAGGCCAGCACCGACAACCCGCCCGCCGGCAAGGCCAGCCACCACGCAGCGCGCATCAGCCCTCCGCCACCGAAGGGGCCTCGTGCTCGGCCTGCTCGGCACGCTCCACCACCAGTGTATGCACGCGCCGGCTGTCGGCGCGCATCACCTGAATACGCAAACCATCCAGCAAAACGACCTCACCTCGCTTGGGCAGGCGCCCAAGATGACGAATCACCAGCCCGCCGACGGTGTCCACCTCATCGTCGCTGAAGCTCGTTTCAAAAGCATGATTGAAGTCCTCGATTTCGGTCGTGGCCTTGACCCGGTAGCGTCCGTTGTGGTCGAGCTTGATGCTGTCGCCGGCTTCGTCGAAATCAAACTCATCCTCGATGTCACCGACGACCTGTTCAAGCACGTCCTCGATCGTGACCAGCCCGGCCACACCTCCGTACTCATCGACAACAATCGCCATGTGGTTGCGGCTGACGCGAAACTCGCGCAGCAGGACGTTGAGCCGCTTCGACTCGGGCACGAACACCGCTGGACGCAACATGTCGCGCAGATCGAATTCGCGTCCCGCGTAGTAGCGCAACAAGTCCTTGGCGAGAAAGATTCCGACCACATCGTCCTTGTTTTCGCCCACGGCGGGAAAACGCGAGTGGGCGGTATCGACCACAAACGCGGCAATGCGGTCGATCGGGTCATCCACGTGGATGACATCCATTTGCGCGCGAGGAATCATCACCTCGCCGACCTGCATGTCTGACATCTGCAGCGCCCCCTCGATGATCGATAGGGCATCCGCGTCGATCAGATTGCGATCGCAGGCCGAGCGCAATCGCGCGAGAAGTTCATCGCGATCTTCCGGTTCGCGCGAGAGAATCGCCGAAAGTCGCTCTAGTAATGAAGGTTTACCGGGGGAACTGTCCATTTGGTGATCGTGGTTGAAGAACCAGGATTTGGGACGGACCTCCGTCCGCTGTACTGGCGGGACGGTCGCCGTCCGGCCTTGCCGGACAGTCCGGGATGCAAGCTTGCAGTCCCAAATCCTCGGTCTTCAAACAACTTCACGCATCGTAGGGGTTATCGTACCCCAGACCCGCGAGAATCTCGACTTCGCGCTCTTCCATGACCGAGGCCTCGTTCGGCCACTCATGGTCGTGGCCCTGAAGGTGCAGCATACCATGCACCACCAGGTGGGCGAAATGCGCCTCCAGTGATTTGCCCTGAGCCTCCGCCTCGCGTCGCACCACCGGCACGCAAAGCACCAGATCGCCCTGTGCCACAATGCTTTCGCGCTCTCCAACCGTATCTTCGTCATAGACGAAGCTCAGCACGTTGGTCGCATAGTCCTTGCCACGATAAGCATGATTCAGGGCCCGCCCTTCAGCTTCTTCCACCAGCCGGATGACGACCTCCATGTCCGGACTGTCGGGCTCCAGCGCGGCCTCCGCCCAACGCTTGAACCCCCGCCGCTTTGGCACACTGATGCCCAATTCCGCGCATACCGCCTTCTGCACCACGACACGCAACACCGGCATGCGCTCACGCTCGCGGGACGCCGCGGACGAAATCCCGCCACGAAGGCTTTTCTTTCCACCCCCCTTCTTCGCCATCGCTCAGCTCCCTCGCACCTCGCCCGCACCCCCCGGCTTCTCAGCCGCAGCCTTGGTCGCCGCAGAAGCAACCCGGTCGTAGGCCTCGACAATGCGCGCAACCAGCGGATGACGTACCACATCCTCCCGTCCGAACTCGGTAAACGCGATGCCACGCACCGAAGCAAGCACCTCTCGTGCTTCGAGCAGACCACTGCGGTTGCCGCGCGGCAGGTCGATCTGCGTGACGTCCCCGGTAATCACAGCCTTGGCACCGAAGCCGATGCGGGTCAGAAACATCTTCATCTGCTCGGGGGTCGTGTTCTGCGCCTCATCGAGAATCACGAAGGCGTGATTCAGCGTGCGCCCGCGCATGAACGCGAGTGGCGCAATCTCGATGCTGCCCCGCTCGAACAGCTTGGCCACCCGTTCAAAGCCCATCAAGTCGTAGAGCGCGTCATACAGCGGTCGCAGATACGGATCCACCTTCTGCGCCAGGTCTCCAGGCAGGAATCCGAGCCGCTCGCCCGCCTCGACCGCCGGACGCGTCAGGATGATGCGCTCGACCAGTTCACGCTCGAACGCGTCGACCGCGCTCGCCACCGCCAGGTAGGTCTTGCCAGTGCCGGCCGGTCCGACACCGAAGGTCACATCGTGCGACTGAATGCTGTTCAGATACTCCACCTGACGCGGCGTGCGCCCATGCAACTCGGTCTTGCGCGTCAGCAGGGCCGGAGCGGCCAGCGGCCCCTTGCCGCGATTGGCCATCTCGACCAGACCGAGCTGGATGTCATCGACGCTGAGGTGATGACTGGCCTGTTCGTAGAACGCTTCCAGCGCCCGCGCCGCCAGCCGGGACTGCTCGGGCTGTCCGCTCAGACGGAACGACTCGCCACGACGCGCAATGCTCACGTCGAACGCCGATTCGATCTGGCGCAGGTTCTCGTCCAGCACCCCGCAAAGATTCGCGAGCCGGTCATTATCGACCGGTTCGAGCAGCACTTCGGTCGTTCGCGCCATTCAGGACTCCTTCACCAAGACTTCACCACGCAGGCTGTGCGGCAATGCCGAGGTGATCCGCACATCGACGAACTGCCCGATCAGGCGCGCGGGCGCAGCGAAATTGACCACCCGGTTATTCTCCGTTCGCCCGGCCAACTCGTCGGCGTTCTTGCGCGAGCGTCCTTCGACCAGAATCCGCTGCACCGAACCCTCCATCGACTGGCTAATCGTCATTGCCTGCTCCTCGACCCGCTTCTGCAAGCGCGCCAGCCAGGCGAGTTTGGTCTTCTGATCGACCGGATCGGCCAGATCCGCGGCGGGCGTTCCGGGTCGGGCGCTATATACGAAGCTGAACGAGAAGTCGAAACCGACCTCATCGATCAGGCGCATCGTTTTCTCGAAGTCTTCCTCGGTCTCCCCCGGAAAGCCGACGATGAAGTCGGACGACAGCGAGAGGTCCGGCCGCACCGCCCGCAGCTTGCGCACCACCGACTTGTACTCCAGCGCAGTATAGCCGCGCTTCATCGCCGCGAGCACGCGGTCGGAGCCCGACTGCACCGGCAGATGCAGATGACTGACGAGCTTCGGGATCTTCTCGTAGGCGTCGAACACGCGCTGCGTCATCTCCTTCGGATGTGAGGTGGTGTAGCGCAAGCGTTCGATTCCGGGGATTTCCGCGACGCATTCGAGCAGGAAGGCAAAGTCACCCTGCTCCTCCCCGCCCCGGGTAATCTCGCCCCGCCACGCGTTGACGTTCTGCCCCAGCAGCGTCACCTCCTTGACCCCCTGCCCGGCCAGCCCCGCGACCTCGGTAAGGATGTCGTCCAGCGGGCGCGACACCTCCTCGCCCCGGGTGTACGGCACCACACAGAACGTACAGTACTTGGAGCAGCCCTCCATGATCGAAACGAACGCGCTCGCCCCCTCCACCCGTGCGGGCGGCAGGTTGTCGAACTTCTCGATCTCGGGAAACGAGATATCCACCTGCGAACGTCCGCTGCTCCGGCGCGCGTCGATCAACTCCGGCAGGCGATGCAGCGTCTGCGGCCCGAACACCAGGTCGACATAGGGCGCACGCGCCACGATCGCATCGCCTTCCTGGCTCGCGACACACCCGCCGACGCCGATGATCAGACCCGGCTTGCTCTGCTTGAGATGCTTGATCCGCCCGAGATCGTGAAACACCTTCTCCTGCGCCTTCTCGCGCACCGAGCAGGTATTGAACAGAATCACGTCCGCCTCTTCCGGGTTGTCGGTCTTCTCGAGTGGTTCGCGCGCACCGAGCACGTCGGCCATCTTGTCCGAATCGTACTCGTTCATCTGACACCCAAAGGTACGGATGTATAGCTTCTTCATCGATGCAACTCTCTGTTGACGTTCTCGTGGCAAAGGCGATATATTAGCAGGCTTGTTGGTGATGTAGCTCAGACGGTTAGAGCGATGGATTCATAACCCATAGGTCGGCGGTTCGATTCCGCCCATCACCACCAACAAAATCAAGGGCTTGCAGCGATGCAGGCCCTTTTCAGTTTCAGGCGGGGTTACGCCGGGGTTACGTTTCCGGTTGATCGCGCCACCAGCGATCAAGCACCCGATTCCATGGAAACCGCCCTGGTAACCGCACCGTGGTAACCGTCGTTCCGTGCGTACTTCGCTGCGTACTTCGCTGCGTACTGCCCGCGTTTGAATTCCCGTTTGAATTCGGTCCGATAAGGGGGGAAATTTTCTGCGCGTGCGGGAGCGAGTGGTTTCCGGCGATCATCGGCCCCGAGATTCGACCGCCCCCCGGCAGGTCATCGCCTGCACCCTTGACCGAACCTTGGCATAGCGGCCTCGAGACCTTGCCCTTGTCCATGGCCTCGACCAGCTCAGGCGCGCCTTGCTCGACTACCTTCTGGGCAGCCTCCAGCGTCTTGCCGGAACCGAGGCCGGCTTTTGCTGCGGCGATGTCGCGGGTCTTGCCGGTCTCGTCCGACGTGGAAATATTTCCACCTCGGTTCTGCACGAGGTTCGCCAGTTGCCGCCCCTGCAACCGCTCCGCAATCGCCTCAGCCAGCGCAACCTTTTCGCTCACCGTCGGCTCTTTGCGCTGGTCGTTCTCGTCGCGCTCGACCTTCAGGCCACAAAAAACCCGGCACGCAGGCCGGGTCGGTAATGTCCGGTTCTCGGACGTTATGCCTTGGTGGCTGCGGCCTTCTTGAGTTCGCCCGCCCTGAACGTCGCTTCGCTGCCGACCTCGACCATGGCGGCGATGGTGTCGAACTGATCGGTCAGCGCATACAGCATAGTGGCGATCGTGCAGGTATCGCGCTCCGCGTCCGATGCCATCATTGCCGCGAGACCTCCCGCGACTACGGACATTTGCCGCGCCAGCCCTACGGCGTCGTCGGTCAAGGTGTTGCCGATCTTCCGCAGATCGTCGGCGGTCATGTGGTCTTTCGCGCGAAGGTAGAGTGTGTTCAGTACGTCGTACGTGCCGCTCATGATTTGCTCCCGGTGGTTGTGGTGTTGTCGTACAGCGTCAGCGCGGCCCGTGCTTGGTCGAGCAGGTGGTGCGGTAACCATGAGTCGGTCGAGTACGGACGCGCTGGCCCGTCTACCTCCGCAACGATGGCGGACAGCGCCGCGTGTATCGCGGGTGCCGCCCTGGTCAGGCTGGCCGGTGTCGGGTGTGTGGTGGTCATGGTCACGCCCTCCAGATCGGGCGGTAGGCGATGATGCGGGTGTGGGCGGTCGTGCCCTGGTGGTGTGTGTGCATGGTGAATCCTATGTCTGCGGTTGAATCCCGCCCCCGCTTGCAATCGGGTGGCAGGCCGTGAGGGGTTTGCAAGACCGGGACAAAGGAACCGGCAGCCCGAAGGCTCCCCAGCACGGCCCGCCATTGAGCAGACAGCGCCATGCACCAACGAAAAAACCGCGACGATGCGCGGCCTTGTTGGCCTTTGTCATTCGGGCTTGCATTCCCGGCACCGTTGTTTGCGGTGCGGGATCATGATCGCCCAGGCGATCCGGTGACGTCAAGCGGAAAGCACTCTGGTGGTTACCGATTCTTTCCATTTGCATATACCTCGTCGGGAATATAAACAGGCGCTATGAGGCTGCAAAAACTCTGAAGAACGGTGCGTCGGAATGTTACCCACCCTCACCCCTCGCAGGAGGACCCAGAGCACTGGCCCGCACCAGCCGGCAGCATCAGCCCGACGGTCTCGCGTCAGGCGTGCGCCCTGGTGTGCGTCATCCATGCTTGCGCCCCCTCTGTCGCGCGCGCTTGTGGTGCTTGATGGCGAAGTCACGCCGGACGATGTAGATCGAGTCACCCCAGTCCGCCAGCCTTGCGGCCTCGCAAATGTCTTGGCTGTCCAGTACGCGGCCCGCCTTGCCGCACAGCAGCCTGATAACGCTGTCGTGCAGCTCGGGATCGTCGCGCATCAGCAGCGCCAACGATCTGCGCTCACGCCAGCCTCGCGCCGCCGCCGCGTCGAGTAGCAGCCGGTGCAGTGTGGCATGTCGAGGCTCATGCTCGGCACGCCCGGCCAGGTAGATCAGCCCGCCAGCGTCAGACAGTACGGGCATGCCCCTATCCGCGCCAAAGCACAGCAGCAGCGGCCCCCCGAAGTCGTGCAGCGCGCGAAACGCGCCGCCCTTGCAGATCAACCCTTCGACCAGCGCGCCGTTCTGGAATGTGTGCAGGTGCAGCTTCCTCATGTCGTCCTCCATCATTGCCACGCCTCGAACCTGGTGCAGCTCGCGCCGCCGTCCTCGGGCAGTTGGTGCAGCGGGTGATCGGTGCCGTAGGCCGGTGCCAACTCGGTGCGCTGGTCGCAGTAGCCCGGATCGGCCCGGCTAGGTGTCGCCCGGTGTCGGCATCGCCTGCATGCCGGTGGTGCGGGTGCCGCCGCCGGTGCTGGTGCTGGCGGTGCAACCACGCGCCCGCGCTCCAGACAGATGGCCCGGTAGCACAGCAGCGCGCCGTCGGGATCGGATAGCGCCGCCTCGATGGCCTCTTGCCTGTCCTGGTCGGTGTCGTCGGCGTAGATCACCGCCAGCAGCGCCAGCAGTTCGGCCCGCTCGCTGTCGGTCGGTGCTCGCCGGGCAGGTTCAGCGGCCACACCTTGCCCTTTGTCTTTTTCTGCCGTTACAGCCGTTACAGCCGTTACGGCCAGTGCTGGCGCGGGGTTTGCCGTAACGGCTGCCGTTTCTTCTGCCGTTACAGCCGTTACAGTCGCGCCCTGCTCCAGTCTGGCTAGCATGGTATCAAGCGCCATTGGTCGCCCCCTGTAGCGCATCGGCGTGAACGGGATAGACGCGCACCGGACGCCCGCCGATTCTCTCGGTCTTGGAGCGTTCGCCGGTTGCGCTGGCCTTGGGGATTACGCCGCATGCCTCCAGCACGTCGAGCGCCCGCCCCAGCTCAAAGCCCTTCGTTGCTTCGCGCATGCCCGCCGAACTGAACAGATACACGCGCCCGCCATCGTCGCCCGGCCTCCACCAGCCCGCCCGGTCACGGACTGGCGTATCTGCCGCCGTCCAATCAGAAAACCGGCTGTCCCCATGGGTTTCGATGAACGATGTCAGCCGGTCAAGGATTTGCCTCCGCTCATCATTGCCGGTGCCGCGCATGGATCGCCACGCCCGGAACCCGACCACGGCAGCATCGAGCGCGGCCCCTTCCGGCCAGCCGGTGATGCCGTACTCGGTTGCCAGCTCCCCGGACAGCGCCAGCAAGGCAAAGCGTGATGCCGCTCGCTTGTCCTGCCCCTCGAAGTCATCCCCGTCGAAGTCCGGCAGGCTCTTGATGCGTTCGAGATACGCGGCCAGGTCGCGGTCGTCATGGGTCAGCCATTCCAGAAACGCGCGCCCGGCCAGCCCGTGATGCTGTCCTGCTGCCCGCTTGATGGCATCGGACAGCGCCGTTCCGGTTGGTGCGCCGTGCAGCTCATCGAAGCAACCGAAGCGCCGCGTTGCCGGAATGTCGAGCAGTCGCACCGATTGCCCAGCCTTGGCGCGGTGCCCGCCTTCCATCATGGCGGTGCCGATGGTGCGCTCTCCGGTCGAGACGATGAACGCCTGCCAGCGGGTCACGGATCGCGCCGCGCCGCTCCGGCTGGCCCGCTGTTTGCCGCGCCCGTTGCCCAGGGCATAGACGATTGCCCCGACTTCTCGGGGATCGCATTCGCTGATTTCGTCCAGCGCCAGCAAGCAGTCATTGAACAGCGCCGCCGCGCCTTCCATGCCGTTTGCCGTGGCCCGCCAACTCCGCCGATACCCTGGACCGCCCCACACCGAGCACGCCGCCTCAAGAATCGTGGTCTTGCCGGTGCTGCTGTCGCCCACGAAATGCAGCCCGCCCCCTTCGGTGTTCGTGCGCTTGAGCATCGGCCCCGCAAAAGCGGCCGACAGCGCCAGCAAAAACAGCGGATTGCCCACCGCCCGCGATGCGATTCCATCCCGCCAGCCGTCGAGCGTCCCGGCCAGCCCGTGCTCGTCGTGCGAGCGTTCGCCAGACTGGAAGATCACGCCCGCTGCGTTCGGCCCGATCACCGCATCCGGCAGCACGAACACATCGTCACACCAGCCCACTTGCAGGGCGCAGCGCACGCGCTTGGCCGGGGTGCGCTCTTGAAGGTAGCGTGCGAGAGCATGGCGCGACGTTGGTGCCGGGTCGATTGCCAGGCCCATGTTCAGGAGCTCTCCGCGCAGGTCGGAGCCGTCGCCCTTGAGCAGTTCCATCGGCATCGCCCAGGTGCGCCACTTGCCAGCCGTGTTCTTGAAGCGCAACAGCCTACCGAAGTTGTTCTCGGTGCCGTCGAAGGTTTGCGCCTCGATGCGCAGCGGCCCGCATACCCAGGAATCCACGGGAACCGGATCGCCGCTCTTTGGTGTGCTCATGGTGTGGTGCCATACGCCCGGCTTCAGCTTGCGCCCGGTGTCGAGCAGCGTCCAGTCGTCATACACGCGGAAGCATGGCCGGTCATCTTCCGGGACGGATGGAACCACAGTTTCCCCGATGCTTGCACCAGCGCCAGCGGTCGCCGCCTCGATCAGATCAGCCACTCCCGTAACGTCTGTAACGTCTGCCGTTCCGCATGCCGTTACCGTAGAACCCGCGCCGTTACTGGCCGGAACGTCTGTAACGTCTGTAACGTCACCATTCGGACGAATGCGAGAGCAGTCCTCGCCGTTTGCCCCTTCCGGGGTCGAATTTGCAGGCGAACTATTCAGTTCGCGTTCGTTACGTTCTGACGTTTCGCCCAGCATTGGCGCGGCTTCCTGCCTTGTGCTCGTAACGTTTGCCACGGCTGGCGCTGGCTTTCGCTCCATCATGCGCCCCCCTTGCGCAGCAGCGCGGCCAGGTCGTTGAAGTCGGTGCCGGTCGCCCCGTCCGGAAACTGAGGAACCGCCAGCCGTGCCCCGATGGCCTTCGCCGCTTCGGTGGCCTTGGTGATGCCCGGATTGCCGGGGGTGAAGCGGTCATTGTCGGCACAGATCACCGTATCGAGCACGCCCCGCCAGGCTTCGCACGCGGCCAGCGCAACGGGCTTGAGGTTGCCCGCGTTCATGGCGCACAGCACGGGATGCCCGGTTTCCTGGTGCAGCGTTGCCCCGGTCGCCCAGCCTTCGCAGATCAGGATCGTTTTCGGGTCGGTCAGGTCGCCAACGGTTGAATACAGTCCACCAGCGCGGCCCGGTCGGAATCGCTTGGTGCCGTCGGGCTGGATGCGCTGGACGTTCCACAACAACCCGAAGGCATCGAACAGGGGCACGATCAGGGTGTCGCCGATCTGGCGCAGGGTGTGGGGTTGCACGCCCTTGGCGAGCAGGTAGGGGTGAGCAGGATCGGCAGGCCCGGCTTGCGCCCATTCGGCCCGTGCGACGGTGGCCCGTGCTTCGTGTTCGGCACGGCGTTCGGCGTCCGCTCGCTTGCGCGCGTTCTCAAGCATCACGCGGAAGGCTTCGCGCTCCGCCCGGCTCATGGGTTCGCCGTCGGCGGCCCAGGTCGAGGTGAAACCCGCCTTCCAGCTCCCGAAAGCGCCAGCGGCCCGCCCATCGAGGTGCAGCAGATACCAGCCGTTGCGCGTGCCGCGTTTGTCGCCCTCGATGTGGAAGCGATGAATGCGCCCGTCCGCGTCGATCACGGCAGGCGGTTGAATGCCCGCGTCGAGCATGGCCACGCGGAAGGCTTCGATGTGGTTGGTGGTGGTCATCGTCATCACGCCCCCATCCAATCAAGATCACCCGCGCCCGGCAGATCGGTGAACGGGTCGTCCGGCAGGTCAGAGGGTCCGCGCCCGCTCGCTGGCGGTTGCTCGCTGGTGCCGGTGCTCTTGCGCTTCTTCGGCTTCGGTGTGGTGCTGGCAACTTCGTCGACAACGAGGTCGAGTGCAGGCCGGTGGTTGCCGTCGCGGTCTTGCCAGATGGCAACCTTGAGCGTGCCCGCCAGCGCAACCGATGCACCGGCCCGCATTTGCAGCAGCCGGGTTACGGCGGTTTCGTTGAAGGCGACCACCGAGCACGACACGCGCCCCGCGTCGCCCATCGGCACGCTGGCGCGCGCGGTGGCGTAGGGTGTGCCGTTCTTCGCGGTGCGCTCTTGGGGGTCGTCGCGCAACTCCCCGACGATCAGTGCACGGATCATGGTTGCACCTCCAGCTCGCCAGGCTTGGCGATGTAGCGCGCCTGCCGGTGCGGTTGCCGCCCGGCCTCGGATGGCTCATACGCCCAAGCGGTCACGACTTCATGCCCCTGGTTGCGCAGCTCGGTCACGCGCTGGCTCGGGTTCATGATCTCGAGATGCAATCTCGCCTCGGTGGTGGTGACGCTGCCCACCTCGCGCATCGCCACGGACAGGCGCAAGCGTTGCGCGCTGGCGGCATTGCCCGGATAATCGGCGTGGATTTGTCGGAGTCTTTCGATTCGGGTCGCGCCGTCGCCACGGTTGCGGCCCGTTGTTTTTTCGGGGGTCATGGTCATGCCCCTTCAGGCGGTCGCGCCGGATTCGTGGTAACGCTTCTCCAGCCAGGCAAGCAGGTCGGCACGGCGGTAACGCACCTTGCGCCCGACCTTCAAGAAAGGCAGGTTGTAGCGCCCGGTCGAGCGCCAGACAGACAGCGTGCCGGGTGATACGTCGAGCATCGCGGCAGCGGCTTTGTCGTCGAGCAGGTCAGCGCCTGCTGCGATCAGTTGGCGGTGTAGCTTTTCGGTGGTCATGGTGCGTACTCCATAGGTTCCCGCTGGCAGCGGTATGGGTACGCACTTTGGGTTAATGCTGGCGATTGAAATAGTGAAAGGGTTTCACCCTTAAGGGTGAAACCCGCCCGAATTCCGCTCCATTACTGGCGTTTAGGGTGTCACCCTTTATACGCCAGGCTTGCGCCCAACATGCCCCCATGCTGGCCGGATGATGGTCGCCGCATGCTTTGCCAGTGATTCATTCATGCCGCCATCGACCAGCCATGCAACCACGTCCGACTTGGCGGGGTGTGTTGTCGGGTCGCACCTATCAGCGTTCGCCCACCATTTCCGTGACGCCTGGTTGAGCAGCGCCAGCCAGTCGGAAACATGCGTCCGGTCAGGCTGGCGCTCCGTCGCGCCCGCTTTCTCCCTCTGCGTTTTCAGCCGCGCCAGTTCGGATTTCATCAACACGATGTCGGTCGCCCGTATTGGTACTGGCGGATCGAATGACACGTGCCACCATCCGCGATGGTCTAACTTGCCAGCCTCGGATAATTCGTGATCTTCATCAGGATATTCTTCCAGGAAGCGAGCAGCATCGTCGAAAATCTCGAAAACCCCATCAGGCATTTCTTCGCCTTGCTCTAGTGCGGGAACCTCCGCATCATGCAGGCGATCCATTTCGAGACCACATGCGCGACCGTAGATATTCACGCAAAGGGTCACTTGCCCCATTCCCGCCGCATGCAACAGCGTAGCGCTGTCGGTTTTCAGCATTTCTGCGGCTCGCTCTAGTTCGTAGTAAACGCGCTCGATCATGTGCGCCCCTTCGGCACAGCCCTTGAAAGTAGGTGCCGCGCCAGCCGGGCAAGGGACCCGGTTTTCTCCCCGTCGGGATAGGCGCGGCATTGCTCGGTCAGGTGATTACGCTGCACGCTCCCCGTGCTGCGCCCGCATCAACTCAAGCAGGAATTCCGGTGCCAGATCGGCCCCGTTTGCCCATGCCGCCGTCCGCATGACCGGGTGTTGTTCGGCAGTGGCAAACATCGACGGATCGCGCAGCGCCTCGAACACTTCGCCCTCCAGCTCGGCAGAAAGATCGACTTCGCCCGCCACGCCATTGTTGAAGCGCAGGAACAGCCGGAAGCCCGGCAGCGGGGTTACTTCGGTGGTGTGCAGGATCATGGTCATCACTCCAGTGGTTCAATCGGGTTCAACGGTTTGCGCTGGACGGCCAGCGACCAATCGGCTTCCAGTTCATCGCGGTGCAGCGCCAGCCATTCACGCACCATCGAAAGCGCCCGGCCCGGCAGCGAACCCGCATACACCTTGCCGTCAAACGTCATCAGCGCTTCATGCTCTCCATAGACCGCATGGAAGTGTGCAGGCGGGTGATCGCGATGCCGAAAAAGCGGGAGATTTCGGGCATCACGCCGCCCCCCGCTTGTTCGGCAGCGTCACCACCTGAGCAACATCCTTCAGCCCGCCCGCCTCAAGCATGGCGCTGGTGGCGGTATTCACCGCCTGCCGTACCGGGTCAAGATCCAGACGGGCATAGATCGCGGTCGCTTGTGGCGACTTGTGGTTCAGGCTCTTGCCGATGATCGCCAGCGATGCCCCGGTGCGTGCCTGCCAACTGCCCAGGGTGCGCCGCAGGTCATGCAGGGTCACGCCGTTTTCCACGTCGCGTCCGTAGGGTATGCCGGCCCGCTCCATCACCCGCACAACCGCCTTCTTCGGCTCGACGATATGCCCGGTCCTGCCGGTGCCCGGAAACACGAACCCGTCGCCCGTGCTGGCCTTGCGCGCCTCCAGAATCGCCACGGCTTCCGGGCAAAGTGTGACGGTCTGCGCCTCACCGTTCTTGGTCATGGGGATACGCCAGGTGCCCGCGCTCAAGCTGATCTCCCGCCAGTGCATCGCACAGACGTTCGAGCGCCGCGCGCCGGTCAGCAGCGCCAGCAAGATGAAGTCGCGCATGATCGGCTCTTCCTCCGCCACGGCAGCGAAGAATCGAGGCAGTTCATCGGGCTGGAGGAAGCGGTCACGCGAAACCTTTTTCCCCGCGACCTTCACGCCAAGCGCCGGGTTCATGTCGAGGTGGCCCCACTCCACGGCCTTGCCAAGCAGACCGGACGCCAGCGCCCGGATGTTGCGCACCGTCGCAACCGCCTTGCCGGCCTTCTCCGCTGCGCTCAGTACCTTGGCGATCATGGCCCGGTCGATCTCGGTCAGCTTCTTCGCCCCGAGTGGCTTTTGCAGGTAGTCGCGGAATCGTTGCTGGTCCTCGCGCCATGATCGCTTCTTCGATCCGTGCCGTTTGCCGTACTCGGTGAAGAACTCGGTCAGCGTCGGTTCAGCCTTGAACGCGCGCCTTACCTGAGCAGGATTTGCGCCGGCTTCGATCTCGGCATTGATCGAGGTTGCCGCCTTGCGTGCCTGCTCCACGGTCATGGCTGGAAACTTCCCCAGCGTCACCCGCTCGGGCTGGCCAGCCTTCAGGCGACGATAGACGCAGAAGGTTTTTGTGCCTGCCGGGGTTACACGCAGTTGCAGCCCTTGAACCTTGGTGTCGTGGTAGGTCGTTCTCCCCGACTTCGGCAAAGGCAGCGCCAGCAATCGATCCTTGGTAAATGAAAACTTGCCTTCCATGCCTACACCCTATGCAAATCGGCTTAAATGGGGTTACGCCGGGGTTACATCGGGGTTACGTTTTCGGTTAAAAACCGTATTTTTTCGTGTAACCCCGTTAAGGTGAGTATGCGCCAACCGTACTGTTTCGTAAAGGTTTATTAAGCTCGATATACCCATAGGTTTACCGCGAAATTCGGATTCATAACCCATAGGTCGGCGGTTCGATTCCGCCCATCACCACCATAAATTCAAGGGCTTGCAGCGATGCAGGCCCTTTCCTTTTCCACTCGTGCGTCCCGGCGCAATCGCACCCATGGATCGTGGCGCCTCCTCAGGCACCATCGATCGCACGCTTACTCAATGCTTCCAGGCGTCGTTCCAGGCGATCCGTCACGTGGAACACGAAGGCATTGCCCTGCTTGGATTTTTCCAGCAGCCCCAGCTCCGCAAGATCAAGAAGGTCAGCCCTAGCGGTCTGATAAACCACGTTGTGCACCGCCTGATGGCGAGCGACGCGATACGCCTCCCCCGGGTGTCGGAGTGCATGTGTGAGCAGTGCGACCTGGCGATGGTTGAGCCGGCTCCTGAGCCAGCCGACGCCAAGCAAGCGCACGGCCTCACGCTGTTCGACCGTCTTGCGCGCAAGGTAGTCATGCAGTCCGGCGATTGCCCGCCGGATCACATCGAGTTGATGAAGTGCGAAGTAGGTCGTGTCGTTATGGTCCGTCTCGGTGTAGAGATATGCCTGCACGTACTGACGCGGCGCCTGGCGCAGAAACTGCGAGATCGAAAGAAACTCCATTAGCCAGTAGCCACTGCGCGCCATGGCCCAATAAAACACTGCGCGCGCCGTGCGGCCATTGCCATCGGCGAACGGATGGTCGTAACCGATCATGAAGTGCAGCAGAATGGCCCGCAACACCGGATGAACGAAGGGCTGCGCCTCGGCGCCCTGATTGGCAAACGCGCAGAGTCGCTCCAGACGCTCCGGCAGTGTCTTGTAGCTGGGTGGGTCGTGAAGAACCGTGCCATCCCGATTGTCGACCACCTTCACATCGTCACCGGTACGTAGCCGGCCGGCATCGCCCGAATCCTCAAGCGTGTCGAGCGTGATCATCCGGTGCAGTTCAAGGATGCGCTCAGGGGTTATCGGCTCGTCGCGCAGGCTACGGATATGCTCCATCGCCCGGTAGTTGTTGAAGATCATTCGTTCACTACGGTCGCGGGGTTTGCGTCCTTCCAGCAGCATGGCCTCCGCAACCTTGCGCGTGGTCGAGGCGCCTTCGAGCTGACTGGACGTAATCGACTCTTCGATCAGCGAGTGGAGCAGATACCGCTCCCGGCTCTCATGAACGGGCGCACCCTCGGGGCTACGAATCTGTCCGGCAGCATCGCGATCGATGTGGTGAAGGTGCACCTGCACAGGCTCAGGCACGGCAAACATGAACGGCGCGCCCGCCTTGTCCAGCAGAGGCAGTGCCTGCATGCCGCCGCTGCGGGCAAGCCATACGCTCGCCCACCACAGTTCGGACGACAAGCCTTCTGGAGATACCCTGCGACGCAGTTCATCCCAGTGTAGATACCTGCCGGTTGGCAGAGGCGTCGCATTGGCCAACACCTTCGACAGATCCTTGGGATCAACGTTACGCACGAGATCCTGGACGTTCGGCGGAGACATTGGCAGCTTCACTCTACTAATTCCTAACTTGATTAGTAGAATTTAGTATAGCGGCAACTTCACTACTAACGTCTACTAATTTCGCACTCTTTTAGTAATCATTAGTAGGCTTTGTTCCTTACTGAATGGAGTATTGCAAGGAACAAGAGGCCTCGCAATCCAGCAGCATCGCCTCGGAAACCTTGCGCGTGGCCGAGGCGCCTTCGAGTTGACTGGATGTGATCGACTCTTCAATCGGGATCGATCCGGCGCAAGAGGTCCTGCACACTCGGCGGAGACATCGGCAGCTTGATTTTACTAATTCCGAAATAAATTAGTAGAAATTAGTATATCGACAACGCCTCCACTGAAGTCTACTCACTTCAACCTGAATGAGTATCGGTCCGCCGTAACCACTGCTCCGCTCACCTGCATTCGCCTTGTCGCGCCACCACATGATTGGCGATGCGCACGAAGTCAGCCACCGACAAGCGCTCGCCACGCAAGCCCGGGTCGATGTCCAGCGCGGCAAAGTCCTCGAGCGAGAGGTGGTCGCGCAAGGTATTGCGCAAGGTTTTGCGGCGCTGGCCAAAGGCGGCGGTGACGACCCTGGCGAGCACGCCCTCGTCGATGGCGGTGAGCTTTTCCGCCGGCCACGGGATCATGCGGACGATGCTGGACGTGACCTTGGGCGCGGGGTTGAATGCGCCGGGCGGCACGTCGAACAGACGCCCCATGCGGAAGCGGTATTGCAGCATCACCGACAGGCGGCCGTAATCCGGCGTGTCGGGCTCGGCGACCATGCGCATCACCACTTCCTTCTGCAACATGAAGGTCATGTCCGCGACACGATCGGCAAACTCCGCGAGGTGAAACAACAGGGGCGTGGAGATGTTGTAGGGCAGGTTCCCGACCACGCGCAGCGACTGCCCCGCGTCAAGGAGCCGGCTGAAGTCGAATCGCAATGCGTCGCCTTCGTGAATCGTCAGCTGTTCGGCGGTAAAGCGCTCGCGCAGGCGTGCGATCAGATCGCGATCGATCTCGACCACGTGCAGGTGTCCGAGACGCTCGACCAGCGGCGCGGTCATCGCCGCCAGGCCGGGGCCGATCTCGACCATGGTCTCGCCCGCCACCGGACGGATCGCGTCGATGATCTTGCGAATGATGTTGGGATCGGTCAGAAAATTCTGACCGAAGCGCTTGCGCGCACGGTGATCGTTCATGCGTTGGGTGCTCCGGTTTCAGCTCCGCGCGCCTGCCTGCCGCGCCATGTCGGCGGCCAGGGCGTAGGCGGCCAGCAGGCTGCCGGCGTCGGCGCGACCGGTATCGGCCAGGTCGAGCGCGGTGCCGTGATCGACCGAGGTGCGGATGATGGGCAGGCCGAGGGTGACGTTGACGCCGCCACCAAAGCTGGCGTGCTTGAGTACCGGCAGACCCTGGTCGTGATACATCGCCAGCACCGCGTCGCCGTTGTCCAGCGTGTGGGGCACGAACAGCGTGTCCGCAGGCAGCGGACCGAGCAGGTTCATGCCGCGCGCGCGCATGGCTTCGAGTACGGGAATGATGACGTCGATCTCCTCGCGCCCCATATGCCCGCCCTCCCCCGCATGGGGGTTGAGCCCGGCGACGAGAATGCGCGGCGCGGGCAGGCCGAAGCGCTGGACCAGATCGCGATGCAGGATCTCCAGGGTTTCGGTGAGTGCGGCGCGGGTGATCGCCGGCGGCACTGCGGCCAGCGGCAGGTGGGTAGTGACCAGCGCCACGCGCAGCCCGCCACCGACCAGCATCATCACCACGCGCGCGGTGTCGGTGCGTTCGGCTAGATATTCGGTGTGACCGGAGAACCGGTGGCCGGCATCGTTGATCACGGCCTTGTGCACGGGTGCGGTGACCATGGCCGCAAACTCGCCGCTCCGACAGCCATCAATGGCGCGATCGAGCACGGCCAGCACATAGCGGGCGTTGGCGGGATCCGGCGTTCCGGCGCGCACGGGTCCGGCCAGCGGCACGTGCAGCACTTCGATACAGGCCGACTCGTCACCCGATACCCGCTCCGGGGCAGCGCCGGGCGAGGGTGCGCCCAACCGCCCATTGGTCGGGGCATCGACTGTTGAGGCCATGGTCGCACTCGAGGCGTTCGACGGATCAGACGCCGCGCCGGCGTCGGCGGCACGAACGCAGGGGTATGGGACCAGGCGGACCTGCGGCGCCACCCGCGCAAAACGCGTCCGAAGCAGGCCCATGTCGCCGATGACGACCGGCCGGGTACCCGCCACCGCAGCGCCAACCAGCGCCGCGCACAACTCGGGGCCGACTCCGGCGGGCTCACCGCTGGTGACGGCGATGCGGGGCGTGCTCACGTCAGTCGAGCTCGATGCGGTATTCGACGTAGGTGCTGTCACGCAACTCGCGCAGCCAGTTCTCGAAGGCCTCGTCGGCCTTGCGTTCGCGCAGGGCGTTACGCGCGGCCGCACGCAGGCGCTCGTCGGAGACGTCCTGAACACGGCGCGCCTCGACCTGGATCAAATGCCAGCCAAAGGGCGAGCGAACCGGCTGACTGACCTCACCCGGCTGGAGATCGTCCATCGCGCGCTCGAACTCGGGCACCGTGTCACCGGGGTAAATCCAGCCCAGATCCCCGCCGCGCGCAGCCGAAAGATCGTCCGAATGCACACGGGCAAGGTCTTCGAAGCGCTCACCACCGCGCAGGATGCGTTCGCGCAGCCCCAGCAGGCGGCTTTCGGCCTCGGCATCGGACAGCACCTCGGTGGTCCGGATCAGGATATGGCGCGCGCGCGTCTGCTCCAGGGTGTCCGGGCCCTGCAGTTCTCCACCACGAGCCGCAACGAACTTGACGATGTGCAGACCGGCCGAACTGCGCAACACCGGCGACACCTGCCCCGGGGCGAGCTCACGCACGGCCTGGGCAAACAGTCCTGGCAGGCGGTCCATCCCGCGCCAGCCGATCATGCCACCGTCGACGGCATCCGGTGCGTCGGAGTACGCAGCGGCGAGCTGAGCGAAGTCCTCACCGGCGCGATGACGGGCGAGCACCTCTTCGGCGCGCGCGTTGGCACGCGACAAATCCCCCTGGGACGGCGACTCCGGCATCCGGATCAGCACATGGGCAACGAGCAACTCCCTCCCGGAAAATGCGTCGGGGTTGTTGGTCAGAAACTGGTCGATCTCCGCTTCGGTGACCACCACCTGACTCTCGACCTCACGTTCGCGAAGGCGACCAAAAAGGATTTCGTTGTGGATCTCGGCCCTGAAACGCGACCAGCTGATGCCATCCTGGTCGAGCGCCTGACGCAATCCGCGTTCGTCGAGATTGTTGTTGCTGGCAATGCGCTGAATGGCGCGGTCTACGGTAGCCTCGTCGATGCGCAAACCGGTTTCGGCAGCCAACTGGGCCTGAGCGCGCTCAAGAATCAGGCGTTCAAGCAGCTGCCGTTCGAGCACCTCGACCGGTGGCAGCTGAATACCCTGGCGCTGCAGTTGGGCAGTGGTCGTCTGCACCCGTTCGCGCAACTCCACCGCGGTGATGACTTCGTTGTTGACCACCGCCACCACCCGATCGACTTCGACCGCACGCTGGGCCGCAGCAAGCGGAGGCCAAGCCACGATCGCCGATGTGCAGAGAATCAGGAGTGTCTTCGAAAGAAAGGAAAGTCGCATGGTCTTGAACTTGTTTTGCTGGTGAGCGCGGAAACATCATTCCACGGCGAAGAAGCGGCTCGGCATCGAATCGTTGATCTTGCCATAGCCCGGAACGCTGCGAGTCAACAAATTTACGGGACTCGACCCGATTCCACCCAATCCGGTCAGCTCGAGTTGCAGGAACAAGGCATTGGTGACCTTGTTGGGATTGGTCGCGAAACGGTGCGCCGCGGTGCGCAACACCCAGCAACCGCAGGTGCTGACGTACTCGATACCGACAACCGCCTCGGTGACCCGGCTCTCGCGAATCGAGCGCGTCACCCGCCCCACGCCATACCAGCGCTCGGCAAGCGGCCACTGGGCGGAGAAATCGACGTCCTCCACACCCTCACGGCCGTCGAGCAGGTCGCGCGCGTAGCGATAGCTCGCATTGAACACCCGTGCATGGCCGGGCTGATAGCGCACGCCGAAATTGAAGCGCTGGGTTTCGCGATCAAAGGGGTTGTAGCGCAGTATCGCATCGATCGAGGTGGATCGAGTCACCCGGCCCGACACGGCCGCCAGAACGTCGGTACGACGTCGTGACTCTTGCGATTCGACTTCAGGCAGACCGGTTTCGTTCAGCGTCACGCGTTGCCGGCTGAAATAGAACTGCTGCCCAAGCGTCGCGCTCAGCCGCTCGATACCCGTTGTGGGCTCGATGAAGCGCGTGGTCACGGCCGCCGTGAGCTCGTTGGCGTCGCCCAGGCGGTCAATACCCGAATAGCGGTTCTCGGTGAAGATCTGGGCGAAGCCAAAGTCGTAGCGCGCCGTATCAAAGCGCGGGATGTCGCGCTGGTCGCGGTACGGTACATGGACATAGAACAGACGGGGCTCCAGGGTCTGCAGATAGCCGTTGCCGAACAGTGTGGTCTCGCGCTCGAAGAACAGCCCGCCGTCGATCGACAGCACCGGCAGCGAGCGTACGATGGAGCGCTTGCCACCCGCCAGCGGACGGTCGAGATCGTAACGGGTGTAGTGCCACCCCAGCCGTGGTTCGATGTAGTGGCTCGGCCATTCGAAGCGACGGGAGATTCGCGGATAGGCATGCAGGCGACCACCCTCGGCACGCGCGCTGTCTCGATGCCTGAAGTCGACATACTCGCTCGAAAAATCAAAACGCATTCCAGCCGGAAGATCGTCCCGCCGGGCATTGAGCATCAGCTGCGGTTGCCGGCGATAGGGACCAAACCCCGACAGCGTCTGGTACCCCTGCACCCGGGCGAGCGCGTGCCACCAGTCGCCGGTATAGAACAGCTGCGCCTCGCGCAACAGATTGACTCGGGAGGCGACCGAAATGCGCGAGCTCAGGTCCTCGAAATATTCGTCATCGGAGACCCAGTTCAGGTCGACACTCGCGTGCAGACGCTGCGTGATCGCGTGCTGATGCTCGAAGGCACCCAGGGTACGAGCCTTGCCGCTGGTGGTGTCGCGCGGCAGCCATTCCACCCGTGCCTCGCCGGTATGGCTGGCGCCGAGATAGCGAAACTCACCGCCCAGTTGCAGGCCACGACGCCCCATGTAGCGCGGTGTGACGGTGGCATCGTAATTCGGCGCGATGTTCAAGTAGTAGGGTGCCGAAACATCCAGGCCAGTCTTGTTGGACATGCCGATGGTCGGCACCAGGAAACCGCTCTTGCGCTGCTCGGCCAGCGGAAACTCGATCCACGGCCACCACAGCACCGGCACATCCTTGAACACCAGCGAACCACCCCGCGCAACCCCGACGTTGCGGTCGAAGTCGAGCTCGAGATCGCGCGCCTGGATATACCAGTCGAGGCTTTCGGGTTCACACGTGGTCCAGGTGGCACTCTCCAGCCGATACTGATTCTCGCCCTCGAAATACAACATGTCGGCGCCGCCGGTGCCCGCGACGATGCGAGTGGGTTCGCCCGGACGGGCGCTCGCCTCGCGGCTGAAATAGTATTGCGGCCCTTCAAGCTCGCCGGTCCATTCATGCACGATCAGCCGGGCCCAGGATCCGGTGATCCAGTCGTCGTTGCGGTCCAGTCGCACGTTGCCCCGCGCCGACGCCTCGTCGGTGAGTTCGTTGTACACGAGCCGGTCGGCGGTCAGCGTGAGGTCGTCCCGGGTCAGTTCGGCCTCGCCCTCGGCCACCAGTTCGACCGAACGCAGGCCCACGATGCGCAACGCCCGCACTTCCGTCGCGCCAGGTGGGCGGCCGGGTGCGACGTCGGTTCGGGGTTGCCCGGACCGGGTCACCTCGGGCCCGGGCGCCTGGGAGGCCCGGACCTGGGGTAGCGGAGTCTCGAGCGTCGGAGTCCCCGGCGAAGGCGTCGAAACCGGCTCATCACCTTGCTGTTGCGGAGGTGCGGCGGCGGGAACCAGCTCCTCAGGGCGAGCCGGTTCCGGTTCGCCACCGACAGCCGGTATCGGATCGACGAGCCTTGCTTCGACCGGCGCTTCGCTGGCCGCAGCGGACGAACCGGACGCGGGCAGCGGGCGAGCGGAATCCGCAGGACGCAACAGCTCGGGAGCGACCCTCAGCGGGGCCAGCCCTTCCGACCAGGCCAGTCCCGACAGGCAGAGCAGCAACATGGGCAGCAATCTGGGCGCCCCTCGGAAACGGCCACTGCCATTTCCGCCCCCCGAGGGGGCAAGAACGCTTGAGACGGCTCGGCGTTTTCTGGAGAGCCGCGTATTCGGATCTCTTTTTGAACCTCTCGGGCGCAAGCGGAATCTCCCTGTGATCGAAAAACGATACGGGATCGGCATCGCACACCGCCCGCTGATAAACTTCGCGATTTTACACCAAGCCCCGACGGCTGTCGGAAAGCACGCGGCGTCAGGCGCCCCCCGCCGCGCGCGGCGGCATCGCGACACCGGGGTTGGAGAGGCATCTTGGAACGCACTGCATTGCTTGAAAACTGGTTGCGCACAGTCTTGCCGGAGCGCACGCCCATACTGAGCCCGGCCTCGGCCGACGCCAGCTTTCGCCGTTACTTTCGAGTTCAAACCGGCACCGACGCGAACGCGGACGACAAACCCTCATCCCTGATCGTCATGGACGCTCCACCCGGGCATGAAGACTGCAGACCCTGGCTGAGCATCGCCGCGCTGCTGCGCGAAGCGGGCGTGCATGTTCCCGATGTCTTCGCCGAAGACTTGGACAACGGCTTCGTGCTGATGAGCGACCTGGGCGACACCACGTATCTGTCCGCGCTCGACGAGCACAACGCCGCGGCGCTCTACGCCGACGCCCTGGGCAGCCTCATCGCCATGCAGCTGGCCAGCCGCCCCGGTCGTCTTCCCGAGTATTCACGTGAGCTGCTGATGCGGGAGGTACGCCTGTTCGACGAATGGTATGTGACCAGGCACAAGGGCGTAACCCTGACCGAGTCCGAGCTGACCACGCTGATGAACGTGTACGACCGGGTGATCAACGTCAATCTCTCCGAGCCACGGGTGTTCGTCCACCGTGACTATCACTCTCGCAACCTGATGCACATACCCGGCGAGCGCAACCCCGGTGTGATCGATTTTCAGGACGCCGTGTACGGTCCCCTGAGCTACGACCTGGTGTCGCTGTTCAAGGACGCCTACATCGACTGGGACGAGGCCTTCGTTCTCGATCTGCTGGTCCGCTACTGGGAAACCGCGCGCCAGCTCGAACTGCCGGTACGTGCCGACTTCGGTGATTTTCACCGCGAGTTCGAGTGGATGGGGGTACAGCGCCACCTTAAGGTGCTGGGCATCTTCGCGCGGCTCAACCATCGCGACGGCAAGGCCGGCTATCTCGAAGCCATGCCGCGCGTGATGGCTTATCTGCGCAAGGCATGCGCGCGCTACGGCGACCTCAAGCCCCTGCTTCGGCTGCTCGACCGGCTGGACCCCGAAGAAGTCACCGTGGGCTATACCTTTTGACCCACGGCGGACGCCCGCCGGAAAGTCACGCATACAGACAAAACACACCGAAAGGGACTGGATGAAAGCGATGATTCTCGCCGCGGGCCGTGGCGAACGCATGCGGCCGCTCACCGATGACTGCCCCAAACCGCTGCTGACGGCGGGAGGACATCCGCTCATCGTTCATCACCTGCAGCGTCTGCGTGCCGCAGGGATCGTCGAGATCGTGATCAACCATGCCCACCTGGGCCATCTGATCGAGGCCGCGCTGGGCAACGGCGCCCGCTTTGGCGTACGCATCAGCTACTCTGCCGAGCGCGTGGCGCTGGAAACCGCTGGCGGCATCCGCAAGGCGCTCCCCCGCCTCGGCACCGGGCCGTTCATGGTAATCAACGGCGACGTCTTCTGCGACGCCGACCTCGGCGCCTTCGCGGCCACGCCGCTCGCCGCTGGCGACCTGGCACATCTGCTGATGGTGCCCAACCCGGCCCACCACCCGGATGGCGATTTCGCGCTCGAGGGCGACCGACTGATCGACACCCACGAAACCGGCACCCCGCGCCTGACCTTTTCCGGCATCGGCGTATACCGTCCGGAGTTGTTCAGCGAACTGCCCGAAGGCGAAAGCCGACCGCTCGCCCCACTGCTGCGTGAGGCGATGCGTACCGGGCGGGCACGCGGCGCCCTGCACGCGGGCCGCTGGTTCGATATCGGCACCCCGGAACGGCTCGCCCAACTCGACGCCTTGCTGCACGCCGAACGCACTCTATAATCGCCCCATGACGACCACTCTCAAAGACAGCACAAGCGCCTCCGCCGCGCTCGATGCCACCGCCTTTAGCGCCCCCTTCGCCGCCCGTCGCGCCCGCCTCATCGCGCGCATGAACGCCGTCGGCGGCGGCGTCGCGGTCATCCCCACCGCGCCCGAGCGCACGCGCAACCGCGACACCCATTACCCCTATCGCCACGACAGCTATTTCCACTACCTCAGTGGCTTTGCCGAACCCGAGGCGGCCATCGTGCTCGTCGCCGGCGACCAACCGCGCACGCTGCTGTTCTGCCGCGAGAAGAACGAAGAACGAGAGATCTGGGACGGCTACCGCCATGGCCCCGACGCCGCGCGCGAAGCATTCGGCTTCGACGAGGCCCGGACCATCGGCGACCTCGACCTGTGCCTGCCCGAGCTGCTCGCCGACCAGCCCGTGCTGTGGAGTGGCTTCGGTTACGACCCCGCATGGGACGAACGCATCACCCGTGCCCTCAACACCGTGCGCGCCAATGCCCGCGCCGGCACCATTCCGCCGCACAGCATTCGTGATGTGCGCGCCGAGCTCGACGAGATGCGCCTGCTCAAGGACGACAGCGAGCTGGCCATCATGCGCCGCGCAGCCGCCATCTCCGCGGAAGCCCACGTGCGGGCGATGCGCGCGACGCGGCCGGGACGCCACGAATACGAGATCGAGGCCGAGCTGCTGTACCACTTCCACCGCGCTGGCGCCGAAGCCCCGGCCTACCCGTCCATCGTCGCCAGCGGCCCCAATGCCTGCGTGCTGCATTACGTCGAAAACCGCCGCCAGATGCACGCCGGCGAACTGCTGCTGATCGACGCCGGCTGCGAACTCGACGGCTACGCTTCCGACATCACTCGTACCTTCCCCGTCGGCGGCCGCTACAGCGCCGCGCAGCGTGACATCTACGAGATCGTGCTGGCCGCCCAGCACGCTGCGCGCGAAGCCATCCGCCCCGGCGCACACTGGAACGAGCCCCACGAGGCCGCCGTCGCGGTGATCGCACAAGGCCTGCTCGACCTCAAACTGCTCACCGGCACACTGGACGCGGTGATCGAACAAGGCGACTACCGGCGGTTCTACATGCACCGCACCGGCCACTGGCTGGGCCGTGACGTGCACGATGCTGGCGAGTACAAGCTCGACGGAGAGTGGCGCACGCTACAACCGGGCATGGTGATGACCGTCGAGCCCGGCTGCTACATCCGCCCCGCCGACAATGTTCCAGAACACTTCTGGAATATCGGCATCCGCATCGAGGATGATGCCGTCGTCACCCACAGTGGCTGCGACTACATCACCGATGCCGTGCCGCGCACGATCGCCGAAATCGAGCAGCTGATGAACGAGGACTGCGCGCTTGACTGAGATCACCGCGGACAAACGCGACGGGCCGGAGCACGACCACGAAACCGACCTGCTGATCGTCGGCGCCGGACCGGTCGGCCTCGCCCTGGCCCTGGCCTTGCGCGACAGCGGGCTGCGCATCCTGCTCGCCGATGCGCGCTCGGCCGCAACCATCGCCGCCGACCCCCGCGTACTGGCGCTTTCTCACGGCACCCGCACCACCCTGGAAGCACTCGGTGTGTGGGAAGCACTCGCCGCCGACACGACACCGATCACGCGCATTCATGTATCCCAGCAAGGTGGCTTCGGTCGAACCCTGATCACCGCCGAAGAGCACGCGCTGGACGCCGTTGGGTACGTTACCTCGGCCGGTCGACTGGCCGCCGTGCTGCGACACGCGGTCGAGGTTGCCGGGATTGCCATCATCGACGCCACCCGGGTGGACACCCTGCCGGCGGCCAAACCCGAGACGGACTCCGGCCGGACGACGCTGGCCGCAAACACCGTCGGCGATCGCATCCGCGTCGCACTCACCTCGGCAAGCGCCTCCCCCGCACGCGACAAAGCCCCCCTCCCCCGGCGAACCAGCACCTGCTCCGCCCGGCTCGTCGCACGCGCCGAAGGCGGTCTGAGCGACCGGGAGCCCGGCGTCACCCACCACGACTACGGTCAACACGCACTCATCGCCCACGTGCTCGCCGAAGGCGCCCCAACGGGGCAGGCATTCGAGCGTTTCACCGCCGAGGGTCCAGTCGCCTTGCTGCCGTATCACGACGGTTACGCACTGGTCCATGTCGGTCCGCCGCAGCGTGTTGCCGAGTGGCTGGAGCAGAGCGAATCCAGCTACCTGGCAGAGCTGCAGGGCATCGTCGGCTCGCGGCTGCGACTTCGCTCGGTGCGCGACCGCATCGCCTACCCGCTTGGGCTACGTTACCGCAACGCGATCACCGCCACGCGGACGGTATGGCTGGGCAATGCCGCCCAAACCCTGCACCCGGTCGCCGGACAGGGTTTCAACCTCGCGCTGCGCGACGTGCACGCACTTGCCCACACCTTGCTGCGCAATGTCAGCGACCCCGGAGACGCCGCGCTACTGGCCACCTACGTCCGCGCGCGCCGCCTCGACCGCGCCGGCACGATTCGCTTCACCGATGGGCTGATCCGCGTTTTCGGCAACGACTTCGCACCGCTGCGCCACGCCCGTGGCGCCGGGCTGCTCGCGCTCGACCTGATCGCACCAATGCGCTCATTCGTTGCCAGGCGGATGATGTTCGGCGCGCGCGCCTGGCCCTGACCGCGCCTCGCCTCGCTTGCCGCAGGCTGTCGAGGGGGCGCTTCATCGCCGCTGGAGTTACCCGAATCGGGCACACCCTTCGCACATCGGCGACATGATTCGCCAGATTTTCCGCGAGTTGGCCGTCCCCCAAAGCGAACGCAAACGTGGTCTGCGCGCCACACCTCTTTAGCGTGCAACCCGCGGTTGAGTTAGAATGGCGCCTTCCCGCACCGACCACCCATCCCTTGCCACGTCTTCATCCATGCAGTTTGCCGGCTTTACCCTGAGAAACAATCTGTTCGTCGCCCCGATGGCTGGAGTGACCGACCGCCCCTTCCGGCAACTGTGCAAGCGCATGGGGGCCGGTCTGGCCGTGTCTGAAATGGTCACGTCGAACTCCCTGCTGTACGGCAGCGAGAAAACACGCCGACGCGCCAACCACGACGGTGAAGTCGAGCCGATTTCCGTTCAGATCGCTGGCGCCGACCCGGCAATGATGGCCGAGGCCGCGCGCTACAACGCCGACCGTGGCGCGCAGATCATTGACATCAACATGGGCTGCCCGGCCAAGAAAGTGTGCAACGTCATGGCCGGCTCCGCACTGATGCAGGACGAACCGCTGGTTGCGCGCATCCTCGAGGCGGTGGTCGGCGCCGTGCCGGACACCCCGGTCACACTCAAGTTTCGCACCGGCTGGAACCGTCAGAACCGCAACGCCCCGACGATCGCCCGCATCGCCGAAGAGTCCGGCATTCGCGCCATCGCAATCCACGGCCGCACCCGTGCCGACCAATACACCGGTGACGCCGAATACGACACCATCGCGGACGTCAAATCAAGGGTACGTATCCCGGTGATCGCCAACGGCGACATCACCACCCCGGAGAAGGCCCGGCAGGTACTCGAATACACCGGCGCGGACGGGGTGATGATCGGCCGCGCCGCGCAGGGTCGACCATGGATCTTCCGCGAAATCGAACATTACCTTGCCACGGGCTTGCTGCTGCCTCCGCCACTGGTGAGTGAGATCCACTCCGTGTGCCGCGCCCACCTCGCCGACCTGTACGCATTCTATGGCGAGGAGACGGGCGTCAAGATCGCGCGCAAGCACATCTCGTGGTACACCAAGGGCTTGATCGGTTCGGCCGCGTTCCGACGCATGATGAACCAGTTGCCCGACGTCGCGACACAGCTCGACGCCGTGGACGCATTCTTCGGACGCATGGCCGAGCAGGACGATCACCTGCGCTACGAAGACGAATTCCCGCAGGAGCTTGCCGCATGAGCCACGCCAGTGACAACGAGATCGCCGACTGCGTAACCCGTACGCTGGACCAGTATTTCCGCGACCTTGACGGCGAACAGCCCGGAGCCGTCTATGAAATGGTGATGCGCAACGTCGAGCGCCCGATGCTCGAGTTCGTGTTGCGTCAGGCCAACGGCAACCAGACCGCAGCTGCCCAGATTCTGGGCATCAATCGCAACACGCTGCGCCGCAAGCTCTCCGAACACGACTTGCTCTGAAGCGAAAGCCGAAATCCGCCCCAGCCCAAGCAATGCACCCGGGTTGCGGGCACGGCCTCCACGCCCCTTTCTCATCTTATCCGATCAACGACATGAACGTTTCTCAAGCCCTGATCAGCGTCTCCGACAAGCGCGGCGTACTCGAATTCGCCCAAGCACTGAACCAGATGGGGGTCACCCTGCTGTCGACCGGAGGCACCGCCGCGCTGCTGCGCAAGGCCGGCCTGCCGGTGACCGACGTCTCCGATCACACGGGCTTCCCAGAGATGCTCGACGGCCGGGTCAAGACGCTGCATCCCAAGGTGCATGGCGGCATTCTCGCCCGTCGCGACCTGCCCGAGCACATGCAGACCATCGACGCGCACGCCATCAGCCGCATCGACCTGGTGGTCGTCAACCTCTACCCGTTCGAGCAGACCATTGCACGCGGAGACTGTACTCTTGACGAGGCCATCGAGAACATCGACATCGGCGGCCCCGCCATGGTGCGCGCGGCGGCCAAGAATCACGGCAACGAGGCCGGCGGTGTGGGCGTAATCACCGACCCCGACGACTACGCCAACATTCTCGACGAATTGCGCACCAACGATGGCGCCCTGAGTGCGAGCACGCGTTTCAGGCTCGCGGTCAAGGCCTTCACCCATACCGCCCGCTACGACAGCGCCATCGCCAACTACCTGACGGCGCTGGCCGACGACGGCAGCCGCATGACCTACCCCGAGCGCCTGCAACTGGCCTTCGACAAGGTGCAGGACCTGCGTTATGGCGAAAACCCGCACCAGAGCGCAGCGTTCTACCGCGAGCCGAAGCCGGCCGAAGGCACGATCGCGGCCTACCGCCAGTTGCAGGGCAAGGAGCTGTCGTATAACAACATCGCCGATGCCGATGCTGCCTGGGAGTGCGTGAAGTCCTTCGACACCACTGCCTGCGTCATCGTCAAGCACGCCAACCCCTGTGGCGTCGCCCTGGGTGAAACGCCGGAAGCGGCCTACCGCAAGGCATTTTCGACCGACCCCACGTCGGCCTTCGGTGGCATCATCGCCTTCAACTGCGAAGTCGATCGTGCCACGGCAGAAGCCGTGTCGGCGCAGTTTCTGGAAGTCTTGATCGCGCCAGCCTACTCGGCCGAGGCGCGTGAGCTGCTCGCGAGCAAGAAGAACGTGCGCGTGCTCGAATGCGCGCTCGGTCAGGCCGCCAGCGCCACCGACTACAAGCGCGTCGGCGGCGGACTGCTGGTACAGAGCGCCGACATCGCGCGCATCGAGCCCGCGCAGTTGCGGGTGGTGACCAAGCACCAGCCCAGCGAACAGGAGATGGCCGATCTGCTGTTCGCCTGGCGTGTGGCCAAATACGTCAAATCCAACGCCATCGTGTATTGTCGCGATGGCATGACAGTGGGCGTTGGCGCCGGTCAGATGAGCCGTGTCGATTCGGCGCGCATCGCCGCGATCAAGGCCGAAAATGCCGGTCTGAAGGTCGCTGGCACGGTGGTTGCATCCGACGCCTTCTTTCCGTTCCGCGATGGGCTTGACGTGCTCGCCGAGGCGGGCGCCACGGCGGTGATTCAGCCGGGCGGCTCGGTACGTGACGAAGAGGTCATCGCCGCCGCCGACGAACACGGTGTGGCGATGCTGCTTACCGGCTTCCGCCATTTCCGCCACTAAGCCTTCGGCCCCTGATATTTCCTTCCGACATGCAGGCGACACAATGAAAGTACTGGTTATCGGATCCGGCGGGCGCGAGCACGCCATCGCGTGGAAACTCGCCCAGTCCCCAAAGGTGACCCGGGTGCTGGTCGCGCCCGGTAACGCCGGCACCGCGCGAGAACCACTGCTCGAGAACGTCGGCGTGACCGACATTCCAGGGCTGATTGAACTGGCCCGACGCGAACAGGTACAGTTCACCGTGGTCGGCCCCGAAGCACCGCTGGCCGAAGGCGTGGTCGACGCGTTCCGCGACGCGGGGCTGCGCATCTTTGGCCCCACCCAGGCCGCGGCACGCCTCGAAAGCTCCAAGGACTTCGCCAAGCAGTTTCTGGTCCGGCATGCCATTCCCACCGCGCGCTACCAGACCTTTTCCGACGCGTCCGCAGCACACGCCTACATCGACGCCGAAGGCGCCCCGATCGTGATCAAGGCCGACGGCCTGGCAGCCGGCAAGGGCGTGGTGGTGGCGATGTCCGCGGACGACGCCCACGCCGCCATCGACATGATGCTGATCGATAACCAGATGGGAGACGCCGGTGCACGCGTGGTGATCGAGGAGTTCATGCAGGGCGAGGAAGCGAGCTTCATCGTCATGGCCGACGGACGCAACGCGCTCGCGCTGGCCACCAGCCAGGACCACAAGCGCCTCAAGGATGGTGACGAAGGCCCCAATACCGGCGGCATGGGAGCGTACTCCCCGGCGCCGGTGGTGACCCCTGAAGTCCACGCGCGCGTGATGCGCGAGATCATCCAGCCGGCACTGGCCGGGATGAGTGCCGAAGGTTCGCCCTATACCGGGTTTCTCTACGCGGGACTGATGATCGACGACAAGGGTCAGCCGCGCGTCGTGGAGTTCAACTGCCGTCTGGGCGACCCGGAAACCCAACCGATCCTGATGCGCCTCAAGACCGATCTGGCCGATCTCGTCGAAGCCGCAATCGACGGCCGACTCGATGCGATCGAGGCCGAATGGGATCGTCGCATCGCGCTTGGTGTGGTCCTTGCCGCCGAAGGCTACCCAGCATCGCCGCGCAAGGGGGATCGCATCACCGGTCTGCCGGCTCGCGAACAGGACGATGCACACGTGTTTCACGCCGGCACCACCCTGGCCGAGGGTGAGGTGGTCACCGCGGGAGGGCGTGTCCTGTGCGTCACGGCGCTGGGCGACAACGTTCGTCACGCCCAGAAACGGGCTTACGAGATCGCCGACGCGATCGCGTTCGACGGAAAACAATACCGTCGCGACATCGGCCACCGCGCACTCGCGCGCAAAGGCTGACCCCCTCCGGATTCGCGTCCGGCACCGCACGCGAATCCGGAGGCTGCGCATTTGCGCACCACCACGGCACTCGCACCCTCACGCAGCTCCTCGCGTCGTTCCGGGCGACGGGGAACCTTCCACCCGTTCGACACAACCAAAACAACATGAACATCGACAGCGCATCCGTACGACATTACCTCCTCGGCCTGCAGGCAGACATCGTCTCCCAACTCGAACGCGCCGACGGCCGCCCCTTCCGGACCGACTCGTGGGAGCGCCCGGAGGGCGGGGGCGGAATCACCCGCGTAATCGAAGAAGGCATCCTGTTCGAGCGCGGCGGGGTCAATTTCTCCCATGTGCGCGGCAGCACCCTGCCACCTTCGGCCAGTGCGCATCGCCCCGATCTCGCCGGACGCGGTTTCGAGGCAATGGGCGTGTCCCTGGTCCTGCACCCACGCAACCCCTACTGCCCGACTGCGCACATGAACGTGCGCTTCTTCATCGCCACGCAGGAAGGCAAGACGCCGGTGTGGTGGTTCGGCGGCGGCATGGACCTGACGCCCTACTATCCGTTCGAGGAAGACGTAAGACACTTCCACCGCACCTGCAAGAATGCGGTGATGCCGTACGGCGGGGAAGCCGAATATCGCCGCCTCAAGGACTGGTGCGACGAATACTTCTTCCTCAGACACCGTAATGAGGCGCGTGGCGTCGGCGGGTTGTTTTTCGACGATCTCGGCGCGGATGGACAGCGCGAGTTCGAAGTCTGCTTCGGACTGACACGCAGCGTGGGCAGCGCCTTCACCGAAGCCTATCTGCCAATCCTCGAACGACGCCGCGATCATAACTACGGCGAACGCGAACGCGACTTCCAGGCCTACCGGCGCGGCCGCTACGTCGAGTTCAATCTGGTGTACGACCGCGGCACCCTGTTCGGACTTCAGTCCGGCGGGCGTACCGAGTCGATTCTGATGTCCCTGCCACCGGTGGTCAAGTGGCGCTACGACTGGTCGCCGGAAGCCGGCACGCCGGAGTATGCGCTCTACGCGGACTACCTGCCTCCTCGCGACTGGGCCTGAGGCTCGCGACACGCCGCCTTCGGTCTGCAGAAAATCACGCCGGGCTGCCCGAACCAGGATCGGGCAGCCCGCAGGCAGCGAAAACCGGGCCGTCGAATACCGTGAAAGGTCTCGTCGACGATAACAGGGGCCATCGGCCTCGATCGCCGGCCGAGCGCCTCAGGCCAAAGGCACGTCAGCAGATCCACCGCAGGGAGCGTCAGCGCCGAGGCGCTCAGTCGAGCGAACTCACATACAGGGCGACAGCCTTGATTTCCAGCTCGGTCATGTTGGCCGCGATCGAATGCATGACGTCGTTCTCGGTGGTACGCGGCCGCTGGTGGAAGGACTTGAGCTGACGTTCGGTATACCGCGCGATCTGGCTTGCCAGACGCGGCAGTTCGGCGTTGCCATGCGCATTGTCGCCGTGACAGCTGGCACAGGCCGCTACCCCTGAAAACTCGTTGCCGCGGTGATAAATGAAACGCCCCACGGCGAGAAGTTCGTCATCCTCAACCGGATTTGCCGCAGTCGGCTTGTTCTCGAAATAGACGCCAAGCGCGATCATTTCGTCTCGGGTCAGCCCCTCGACCATACCCACCATCGTGCGGCTCTCTCGTTTGCCCGACTGAAAGGCCTCGAGCTGTTTGGCGGTGTACTGATAATGCTGCCCCGCCAACCGCGGATACAGTGGTGTCGAGCTTTCCCCGTCGGCACCGTGGCACATGAAACAGCGAGCCATGTGAATTTCTTCGGCGCGCTTGAGATCGACTTCCGGCGGGTCGGACGCAAATGCCAGCGGGGCTGCGACACCCAGCGCCAGCGCGGCCATGATTCCCTTGATTTCTTTCACTCCTCTCTCCTTTCTCCTCCGTGCGGGGCCTTGCCCCCGCCGTGCGAGATTATCAGAATTTTCATATACACCAAACCTCGAAAACAGAACCGGGTACGCATTCGTGCCGCCTCCCCATTCCCCTCCAAACCGTTCATGCCCTCAGCACCGCTCCCATCCGGTCTCGAGCAGCCAACCCGTCGGACCGTCACCCAGCAGGGCGAGCGCCCGTCTCACGTACTCGACGGTGTTCTCGGGCAAGGCGTCACATCCAGCCCACAGCAGATCGTCGCACTTGTGCGGTTCCCGGATTGTCGGGGCTCCACTCCAGTCGCACGCACGAAAGAAAAAATCGATCCGGTTGGTATCGGACATCCTGTGTGCGACCCCGACATACTCGAGCCCGCCCACGCATATACCAAGCTCCTCGAAAACCTCCCGACGGGCGGTGGCCAGCAACGACTCTGCCGGTTCGACATGGCCACCGGGAAGACTGTACTGGCCATCAAAGAATCCAGTGCCCGCGCGCCGCATCAGTAGCACCTTGCCACCGTGTTCGAGCAGAACGTGCACCCCGGTCGGAATGCCGGATGGAAACGATGCGGGCGCACCGGACATGAATCTCCTCCTCTGTCGCAAGGCAGGTTGATACAAACCCGATCAGTGCTTGCCCGTGCTGCCAAAACCGCCATCGGCACGTTCGCTGTCCTCGAAGTGTTCGACAACATTGAAGCCCACCTGAAGCACCGGAACGACCACCAACTGCGCGATGCGCTCCATCGGCTCGATGGTGAACGCGGCATGGCCCCGATTCCAGACCGAAACGAAGATCTGCCCCTGGTAGTCTGAATCGATCAACCCCACCAGATTGCCCAGCACGATGCCGTGCTTGTGCCCCAGGCCCGAGCGCGGCAGGATCATCGCCGCCAGACCGGTGTCGGCGAGATGGATGGCAATGCCCGCCGGAACCAGGGTGGTCTCGCCTGGTTTCAGATACTGCGGTGCATCGATGCAGGCGCGCAGGTCCAGGCCGGCTGCCCCGCGGGTAGCGTAGGCGGGAGGATGATCGCGCAGGCGCGCGTCCAGCAGTTTGACGTCGATTCGATGCATGTCAGCTCCGAGTCAAAGGGTGAGCGCTCAACAGGCCAGCTAGGTGGGCTACGATGCCGTGCGCAAGCTCCGCCTTGGTGGCGCGCGGCAGAGGATGACGACCGCCCCGGTCGTACAGCACGACCAGATTGTCGTCCAAGCCGAGACCATCGCGCACCAGATTGCCAACCACCATGTCCAGCCCCTTGTTCTTCCGCTTGCCTTCCGCATAGCGATCGAGATCCCGGCTCTCGGCCGCGAATCCAACGCAGAACGGGGCGTCGGGCCGTGCCGCGACTTCCGCAAGAATGTCCGGATTGGGCACCAGTGTGAGCTGCATCGCCTCGCCCGACTTCTTGATCTTGTGCTCGGCCGAACGATCCGGCCGGTAATCGGCGACCGCGGCCACGCCAATGAACACGTCGGCACCGTCGACCACGCTTGCCACCGCCTCCCGCATCTCGAGTGCGCTGGCAACTGACAGCCGGCACACCCCGTCGGGCACCGGCAAGGCCGTCGGCCCGCTGACCAGCACCACCTCCGCACCCGCGATCACGCAGGCGCGGGCGAGCGCATATCCCATCTTGCCAGAGCTGCTGTTGGTGATGCCGCGCACCGGATCGATGGCCTCGAAGGTCGGGCCGGCGGTCAACACCACCTTGCGCCCTGCCAGCGTCTTCGGACCGAAGAAAACCTCCAGGCGCAGAAAGAGGTGCTCCGCTTCTAGCATGCGCCCCAAACCCACCTCGCCGCAGGCTTGCTCACCACTGTCGGGCCCCAGCACCGTAACGCCGTCGTCGAGCAGAACCCTCATGTTGCGCATCGTCGCGGGATGCTCCCACATCTGCCGGTTCATTGCCGGCGCGACGATCAGCGGGCAATCGCGCGCAAGGCACAGCGTCGTCGTCAGATCATCGGCCAGCCCGTTGGCCAGCTTCGCCAGAAGATCCGCCGACGCGGGTGCAATCATGATCGCATCGGCATCACGGGTGAGGTCGATGTGCGCCATGTTGTTGGGCATGCGCGGGTCCCACAGGTCGGACCACACCGCATTCCCGGACAAAGCCTGAAAGGTGACCGCAGTGACGAAACGTGCACCTGCGGCGGTCAGCACCACGTGCACGTCGACGCCGGCCTTGACCAGCAGCCGGACCAGCTCGGCGCTCTTGTAGGCGGCCACGCCACCGGAAACGATGAGGACGATCTTGCGTCCTTGCAACACATTCATGACATTCCATTAAACTATGCAGCACACACTGAAAACCACCCGGAATAACTCCATGGCGATCACCGACTGGCCCGAGAACGAACGACCACGCGAAAAACTGCTGGCGCGCGGCGCCGACACACTTTCCGACGCCGAGCTTCTGGCGTTGTTCTTGCGAGTCGGCGTGCGCGGAAAAAGCGCTGTCGACCTGGCCCGCGACCTGATCCACCATTTCGGCACACTCAGCCGGCTGTGCTCGGCATCAGCCCACGAGTTCTCCTCCATTCCCGGAATGGGCGTGGCCAAGTATGCCCAACTGCAGGCCGTGATGGAACTGGCACGCAGAGCGCTGGCCGAGGAAATTCGTGCCGGCGACCTCTTCGATACACCCGGGGCGGTTCGCGACTGGCTACGTCTGCGCATTGGCAGCCTGCCCCACGAAGTCTTCTGGATCCTGATGCTTGACGCCCGCAACCGTCTGATCGACGCCGTCGAACTGTTTCGCGGCACGCTGACCCAGACCAGCGTTTACCCGCGCGAGGTCGTCAAGCTTACGCTGGCAAACAATGCGGCTGCAGTCATTCTCGCCCACAACCACCCATCGGGCGCCACCGAACCCAGCCACGCCGACGAGTTGCTTACCCGTAGCCTCAAGCAGGCCCTCGATCTTGTCGATGTCCGCGTGCTCGACCACTTCATCGTCACCGCCCATGCGCAACCGCTGTCGTTTGCTGAGCGCGGTCTGCTGTGACGGCCGCCGAAATCGTCCGCACCGCGCCCGCTCCACACGTTGGCAGGGAGGGGACGGAATGAATGTAACTTCCCAATTGACACTTGTGCAGAATCAAGGATATGGGGTAAGATCGCAGGTTTTCCAAAAGCCGAATTCACTGAATTCACCGAATTCACCAATTCCCAGGAGCATCGTATGGCTCGCGTCTGCCAAGTGACCGGTAAGGCACCGATGGTGGGAAACAATGTTTCCCACGCAAACAACAAAACCAAACGCCGTTTTCTGCCCAACCTGCAGAGTCGCAAGTTCTGGAGTGAGGCCGAGAACCGCTGGATTCGTCTGCGCGTTTCGAATGCCGCCCTTCGCACCATCGACAAGAAAGGCTTCGACGTGGTCGTCGCAGAACTTCGCGCCCGCGGCGAGAAGATCTGACACCGCGCTCCATTCACACGCTAACTGACGATCGGAGATTCAAATGGCCAAAGGCGCCCGCGAAAAGATCAAGCTGGAGTCGACCGCCGGTACGGGTCACTTCTACACCACGTCCAAGAACAAGCGCACCACCCCGAACAAGCTCGAGTTCATGAAGTACGATCCGAAGGCACGCAAGCACGTGCTGTACAAGGAAATCAAGCTCAAGTAAGAAGCCCGGTTACGCCGTCACCACAAGGCGCGGCGTCCGGTCCGGGACTCTCCCCGGAAGGCAGACGAACAAAGAGGCCACCCCAGGGTGGCCTCTTTTGCATTCAGTCGCGTCGCATCAACCCCATCCAGCGCCGACGCCACCCGACCACATGCCGGGTCAAACTCAGGCGCGCTGAATGTTCGAAGCCTGCTTGCCCTTCGGGCCCTGCGTGACCTCGAAGGAAACCTTTTCGCCTTCCTTCAGGGTCTTGAACCCGTTCATGTTGATTGCCGAAAAATGCGCAAAGAGATCTTCGCTGCCGTCGTCCGGGGTGATGAAGCCGAAACCCTTGGAGTCATTGAACCACTTAACGGTACCAGTTGCCATATTGCCTTGTTCCTTAAAAATACTGGGTGTTACGGGACTACCCCCGCACGTGCGCAAACCCCCCGCAGTTCGCACGGCACGCCTGCTGATCGGTTGCTTCCGCCAGCGCACACCTACCGCACGTCCTGCATCGCATTCGGCACATCTTGCTTTTACGCATTTGGCGAAAATGCGTCAACATTTTCTTACCACGCATCAGCGCAAACGCTGCGGCGGCGCGGCATTGCGCTCATCGGCAAGCACCGCGAAGCCGCGACATACCCCTGAAAATTGGATGAAAGCACGGCATGTGCGGCGCAACATCGGGACTGTGGCATTTTCACCTCAGTCGACAGCACCCGAAGTACGCGCCACTCTATTGCACTCTTGACGGACTTGATTAGAATGACTCGCATGGCCACCCACAAACAGGACGAGTTCTTACTCGAAGCGGAGCGAACCCGCACCAAGCCTCCGCCGCTTTACAAGGTGCTGATTCTGAATGACGACTTCACCCCCATGGAATTCGTGGTCGTCGTGCTTCAGAAATTTTTCGGCATGGATCGCGAACGGGCCACGCGAATCATGCTCCAAGTCCACAGAGAGGGGTCTGGGGTGTGCGGTGTCTTTCCCAAGGACGTCGCGGCGACCAAGGTCGAACAGGTCGTCTCCTTTGCCCGGCAGAACCAGCACCCGCTGGCCTGCGTGATGGAGGAAAACTGAGAATGATCGCGCAAGAGCTTGAAGTCAGTCTGCACATGGCTTTTGTCGAGGCCCGACAGAAGCGGCATGAGTTCATCACCGTCGAGCATCTGCTGCTCGCACTGCTGGACAATCCGTCCGCGGCTGAAGTTTTGCGTGCCTGCGCGGCCAACGTCGAGGAACTGCGTCGAGAGCTGACCAACTTCATCAACGAACACACTCCAAAGGTCGAGAGCGAGGAGGAGATCGACACCCAGCCTACGCTCGGCTTTCAGCGCGTGATCCAGCGCGCGATCCTCCACGTGCAGTCGTCCGGGAAGAAGGAAGTCACGGGTGCCAACGTGCTCGTGGCAATCTTCGGCGAGAAGGACTCGCACGCCGTGTATTTTCTGCAGCGACAGAAGATCTCGCGTCTCGACGTCGTCAATTTCATCTCCCACGGAATCGCCAAGACCCCGCAGCAGGGGGCTGGCGCGGCGCAGAACCGGAACGAACAGGAACAGGGAGAGCAGGAACAGGAAGGCGGCAGCGCGGGCGGCGCGCTCGAAAACTACACCCAGAACCTCAACCAGCAGGCCCTTGTCGGCAAGATCGATCCGCTGATCGGTCGCGACAAGGAGATTGAACGCGTCATTCAGACGCTGTGCCGACGACGCAAGAACAATCCCCTGCTGGTCGGAGAGGCTGGCGTGGGCAAGACGGCAATCGCCGAAGGACTCGCGCGTCGCATCATCGACGACCGTGTTCCCGAGATCCTGAAGGGCGCCCAGGTTTATGCCCTGGACATGGGCGCGCTGCTCGCTGGCACCAAATATCGCGGCGACTTCGAACAGCGCCTCAAGGCGGTGCTGAAGCAATTGCGCGAAAGCCAGAACGCCATCCTGTTCATCGACGAGATTCACACCCTGATCGGCGCGGGCGCGGCGTCCGGCGGCACCCTAGATGCGTCCAATCTGCTCAAGCCGGCGCTTTCGTCGGGGCAGCTCAAGTGCATAGGCGCGACAACCTACTCCGAGTTCCGCCAGATCTTCGAGAAGGACCATGCCCTGTCGCGTCGCTTCCAGAAGATCGACGTCGCCGAACCCTCCGTGGCCGAAACCATTGAGATTCTCAAGGGGCTCAAGAGCCGCTTTGAGGAGCATCACAACGTCAAGTATTCCGCTGCTGCGCTGTCGTCGGCGGCCGAGTTGTCCGCCCGCTACATCAACGACCGCCACCTTCCGGACAAAGCCATCGACGTTATCGACGAGGCCGGCGCGGCGCAGCGTATCCTCCCCAAATCGAAACAACGCAAGACGATCGGCAAGGGCGAGATCGAGGAGATCGTGGCCAAGATCGCCCGCATTCCGCCACGCACGGTTTCCAACGACGACAAAACGGCGCTGCGCACCCTCGAACGCGACCTCAGGAACGTGGTGTTCGGCCAGGACGCAGCGATCGAAGCCCTTGCCAAGGCGATCAAGATGTCGCGCTCGGGCCTGGGCAACCCGCTCAAGCCGATCGGCAGCTTCCTTTTCAGCGGCCCCACTGGCGTAGGCAAGACCGAGGTCGCGCGCCAGCTTGCCTACACGCTGGGAATCGAGCTGGAGCGTTTCGACATGTCGGAATACATGGAGCGGCACGCGGTATCGCGCCTGATCGGCGCCCCACCGGGATACGTCGGTTTCGACAATGGCGGACTGCTCACCGAAGCCATCACCAAGAAACCCCATTGCGTGCTGCTGCTCGATGAGATCGAGAAAGCGCATCCAGACATCTACAACATCCTGCTGCAGGTCATGGACCACGGCACGCTCACCGACAACAATGGGCGACAGGCCGATTTTCGCAACGTGATCATCATCATGACCACCAATGCCGGCGCCGAATCGATGCAGAAGTCGGTGATCGGTTTTTCGGCCAAGCGCGAAGCTGGTGACGAGATGAACGAGATCAAGCGGATGTTCTCGCCAGAGTTCCGCAACCGACTGGATGCCATGATTTCGTTCAAGCCACTCGACAACGAGATCATCCTCAAGGTTGTGGACAAGTTCCTGATGCAGCTCGAAGCGCAGTTGCACGAGAAGAAGGTCGAGGCGCATTTCAGCAACGAGCTCAAGACCTGGCTGGCCTCCGAGGGTTTCGATCCGCTGATGGGCGCACGCCCGATGGCACGTCTGATTCAGGATACGATTCGCTCCGCGCTCGCCGACGAGTTGCTGTTCGGCCGTCTTGCCAGCGGCGGGAAAGTCACGATCGACCTCGACGAGAATCATCAGGTCAAGCTCGTCTTCGACGAAAAGGAAACCGCTACCGCCTGACCCGATCCGCACATGCCTCACTTGCTCGTCAGGCCCCGCACATCCACTCAGCCACGGCAAGGGATGGGACGGTAATGCGGACCAGCACTATCGCTCAAGGCGCCCTCGTGGCGCCTTTTGCTTGGTAGAAAGCAAGGCGGATCCGCTCGCCGAGGCGCGGCGGAAAACGCGGCACGCTTGTTGCTTTTCAGCGAAGGAACTCATCACCAACGCTGGAGATCACCATGCTGTTTGACCGCTACGAGCACGAAGGCCTGCTCTTCAACATGAACTTCAAGTCCCCCTGCACCGCCCCCGGGAAAGTCGCATACCGTGGCGAACTCGTCCTCAAGCAGGGTGAGATCGGCGACTCGGCCGGCCGGCGCAAGCCCCCCTCCGCCGTCATGCGCGGCGCCGTGATGCTCGCCGACGGCGACAGGCTCGTCATGGTCGCGGGCATGCTCGACTCGATCGACGAGATCCCGCTGTTCTTCGATCAATACGGCGAAGACATTGCACCGGGCGCAAAGCTGTTGTTCTTTGTGGTTAATGTCGCGAAGGCGTTGAGTGTTCCGTTCGGTGGCCACTCCTGCACCCTGATTCCACTTGACGACGGCATGGTCTGGAACGAACTGGTCGAGGAGCTCAAGCTCGAGAAGGGCGACTTCAAGGGCCAGTCGCCGGGCGACAAGCTACTGACCCTTGCCTCCGCATTCGACGACTACAGGCCAGGTTACCCCACCGAGAGTTGGGAAACAGTGGTGGCGACCCGGACCGAGGCGGTTCGCGAAGCCCGTGGACCGGTGTAAGTCTTCTGTCAATTCTTGTCAGTTTTCACACCCCATGTCGCCAGTGCGACAGGTCGACATGATTCGACGGCGGTGGGTATCGAACACCGCTTCGTATCGTCTCCGATCGCACTCTCCGTTATGATGCACGCGGTCGGCCGCCAGCGCTCGCGCGCCGACCGCGATACCATTCAAGACCGATGACGGAGCCAACATGACGATACAGACAGCCGATTTGTGCGACGCCCACGAAGACCGGGTTCACGTGGTTGAACCGATGTTCCGGAGCTACGGCGGACTGAATGCCTTTGGAGGACCGATCACCACCCTCAAGCTGTTCGAAGACAATGCGCTGGTACGCAAGACGCTCGAGATGCCGGGCGAGGGGCGGGTGCTGGTGATCGACGGTGGAGGTTCGCGCCGCTGTGCGCTGGTCGGCGATCAGCTCGCCGAACTTGGCGTGCGCAACGGCTGGGCTGGCATTTTGGTCTACGGCTGCATTCGCGACTCGAAGGCCATCGGCGAGATGAGCCTCGGTGTATTCGCGCTGGCCACGCATCCGCGCAAGACCGTCAAGCGCAACACCGGTGAGCGGGACCTGCCGGTCACCTTCGGTGGCGTCACCTTTGTTCCGGGTCACTACCTCTATGCCGACGCCGACGGCGTGATCGTATCCGCCAGCGCATTGCTCTGAGCCTTTCTCACATCATCCTCGGCCGCGGATCCTGCGTTGTCCGCAGCCGCGTCCGGAACATCTCTCCGGGCCCCTTTCAAGGTGCCCTCTCGATGCGCACCCCGCGCGGATCACCCATCACGGACCGGCTCGCCCGCTCCGTGGCGTCACGCTTCCCGCTGCAGCGCAGCACCAAAATTCCAGTTTTTCGTTTCACAAAGCTGATCTTCGTTTCACAATCCGGCACAAAAATCGTATCACGCTGTTTTTAAAGAATAAGATTTTTTCTTATGTCTTATATAAGACATATTGCTGCTGCGCAGAATGCGCCCTATACTTTGCTCAACCGACGTGGCTCCCAACCCACTACCCTCCGCGTCGGCATGGGCGCCGCACCTGATACCGACGCCCACAACGATTGCAACTTTTTTCAGCAAAAGGAAACATCATGACTCTGACCCGCGAACAGCAGATCGCCGCCCTCGAAAAGGACTGGGCCGAGAACCCCCGCTGGAAAGGCATCAAGCGTGGCTACACCGCCACCGACGTGGTGCGCCTGCGCGGCAGCGTACAGCCGGAGTACACCTACGCCAAGAACGGCGCCGAAAAGCTGTGGGCCAAAGTCAACGGCGGTGCCAAGAAAGGCTACGTAAACGCCTTTGGCGCGATCACTGCGGGTCAGGCCATGCAGCAGGCCAAGGCTGGCCTCGAGGCCGTGTATCTGTCCGGCTGGCAGGTCGCCGCCGACGGCAACACCTCCGAAACCATGTACCCGGATCAGTCGCTGTACGCCTACGACTCCGTGCCGACCATGGTTCGCCGTATCAACAACACCTTCAAGCGCGCCGACGAGATCCAGTGGTCGCGTGGCATCAACCCGGGTGACGCCGAGTTCGTCGACTACTTCCTGCCGATCGTCGCCGACGCGGAAGCCGGTTTCGGTGGCGTGCTGAACGCCTTCGAACTGATGAAGAACATGATCACCGCCGGTGCCGCCGGGGTACACTTCGAAGACCAGCTCGCCGCGGTCAAGAAGTGTGGCCACATGGGTGGCAAGGTGCTGGTGCCGACCCAGGAGGCCATCGAGAAGCTGATCGCCGCACGCTTCGCGGCTGACACCATGGGTGTGTCGACGCTGATTCTGGCCCGTACCGACGCCGAAGCCGCGAACCTGATCACCTCCGACCACGACGCCAACGACAAGCCCTTCCTGACCGGTGAGCGCACCCAGGAAGGTTTCTACCGCGTCAAGAACGGTCTCGAGCAGGCCATCAGCCGCGGCGTGGCCTATGCACCGTACGCCGACCTGGTGTGGTGTGAGACCGGCACCCCGGATCTCGGCTTCGCCCGCGAGTTCGCCCAGGCCGTTCATGCCGCCTGCCCCGGCAAGCTGCTGTCTTACAACTGCTCGCCGTCGTTCAACTGGAAGAAGAACCTCGACGACAAGACCATCGCCAAGTTCCAGGACGAGCTGTCCGCGCTGGGCTACAAGTACCAGTTCATCACGCTGGCGGGCATTCACGTCAATTGGTACAACACCTTCCAGTTCGCCCATGCCTATGCCCGTGGCGAAGGCATGAAGCACTACGTCGAGATGGTGCAGGAGCCCGAGTTCGCCGCCCGCGAAAAGGGTTACACCTTCGTCTCGCACCAGCAGGAAGTCGGCGCCGGCTACTTCGACGACGTCACCACCGTGATCCAGGGTGGCTCTTCCAGCGTCAAGGCACTGGCTGGTTCCACCGAAGAAGAGCAGTTCCACTAAGAAACTGCCACTTCCCCAATAACGGGGGGAGGAGACAAGAGGCCAGCCCTTCGGGGTTGGCCTTTTTCGTTTCGTCGTGTCGCGGTGTCCAATCGCCACGGTGGGGGCCGTCTGCACGTCGGTCACGAATGTCCGCGGCGGTCCTGATAGAATCGCGCCCGAATTCACTGAACGCATCCGCTACCATGACCGCACTCAAGCACTTCGTCGAGTCCCACCGCTTTCAACGCTTCGTCATCGCGGTGATCATCGTCAATGCGATCACCCTCGGCCTGGAAACCTCGCCAACCGCCGTCGCCTTTGCGGGCGGCCTGCTCACCGCCCTCGACCGCATCGCCCTGACCGTGTTCGTCGTCGAGATCATGCTCAAGCTCATCGTCTATCGACACAACTTCTTTCGCGAAGGATGGAACGTCTTCGACTTCACCATCGTCGCAGTCACGCTGGCGCCGCTGGGTGAAGGGGTCGCAGTGCTGCGGGCACTGCGCATTCTGCGGGCGCTGCGACTGGTATCGGTGGTGCCATCGATGCGCAAGGTCGTCAATGCCCTGCTCAAGGCCATTCCGGGCATGACCTCGGTACTCACCCTGTTGTTGCTGGTGTTCTATATCGGTTCGGTCATGAGCACCAAGCTCTTCTCGGATGCGTTTCCGGAATGGTTCGGCAGCCTCGGGGCATCGTTCTACACCCTGTTCCAGGTCATGACCCTCGAATCCTGGTCGATGGGAATCGTGCGCCCGGTCATGGAGGTCTATCCGCTGGCGTGGATGTTCTTCATCGTGTTCATCTTGCTGACCACCTTTGCGGTGCTCAACCTGTTCATCGCCATCGTCGTCGACGCGATGAACGCGAGTGAGCACGCGGAGCAGGAAGAAACCCGCAAGCTGGTAACCACCGACCACGAACAATTGATGCACGAACTGGGCAGGATTCGCGAAGAGCTTGCCTGCCTGCGTGCCGAACGGGACAAGATGCCACCAAACGGCTGACGGTGGCGGCGCATGCAGGCACACCGGCTTCCGTCCCCTCCGGCTTGGGGTTGGCGGAGGCAGCGGGGTTCTCGATGCCGCGCGAGGCGGAAGCCGACCCGCCAGGCACAGTTCAGCGCAAACGCTCGCTCAGATGCCGACGCACCGAAATCGCGCTGCCGAACCATCCCAGAAACGCGGCAAAGCCGAGAATCACCAGGCTTTCCTCGACACCGGGGCCGGCCAGTTGAAATACCGCACCGTAAGCTGCCGCAAGCCCTTCCACGGGCCCGCTCAGCGCACGTACACTGAGCCACACGGTGCCCAGCGCGACCATGCCGCCGAGCAGTCCCTGCAGACTGCCGAACCAGTAGAATGGGCGACGTATAAAGCGGTCCGTGGCACCCAGCAGGCGCGACACATCGATCTCCTGGCGCTGTGTCATGATCTGAAGACGAATGGTGTTGAAGGTGATCACCACCAGCGCAAAACCAAGCAAACCCGCCAACAGGATCACCGCGGACTTGCCCAGACCAAGCAGCGCGTGCAGGCGGTCCACCCAGGCCGAATCGAGTTGAACGTGGTCGACTCCGTCCCAGTCGCCGAAGCGCGCGTGCAGTTGCGCGTAGCGCTCGGGATCGTCACCGCGCGGGACGACGATGAAGGCGTCGGGTAGCGGGTTGTCCGTCAACCCGCCCAGTACGTCCCCCAGCCCGCTCTGTTCGAGATGACGCAAGGCCTCTTCACGCGACACGTGGCGAAAGCTGGCAACCAAGGCGTCGGCGGCAAGATTGCGCTCCACCGCACGGAGTTGCCCCTCGCCAGCGTCCTGACGCATGAAGATGCTGATCTCCGGCGTGCCCGATACCCCGCGGGCCAGGGTTGCAACGTTGTCGAGCAACAGATACCCGGCTGCCGGCAGAGACAGCGCGATACCGACCACCAGCGCCGACAGCACGGTGCCGATCGGCTGACGCGCGAGTCCGCGCAAGGCCTGAAATGCCGCGCGGGCATGCAGCTGCATCCAGTTCAGCATGCCGAATCCCCCACCAGAATCCCCTTGGCTAGCGCCAGCCGCCGCGGCTGATAGCGAGAGAACAGGATCTCGTCGTGCGTGGACACCAGCACTGTCACCCCCGCTTCATTGAAGGACTTGAACAGGCTGGCGATCTCACCGGCATAGGCTGCGTCCAGGTGGGCCGTGGGTTCATCCGCGATCAGGATCGACGGGCGGTTTACGATCGCACGCGCTATCGCCACGCGCTGCTGTTCGCCTCCGGACAGACCAGCCGGCATCTCTCCACCCCGCCCTTCGAGACCGACCCGCTCCAGTGCGGCATCGGCGCGTCGCGCGGCATCCCGTGGCGGGTGGCCGGTGATCACCAGCGGCAACATGACATTCTCGAACACTGAACGGTCGAAGAGCAGGCGACTCTCCTGCAACACCAGCCCGAGATTGCGTCGCAGATAGGGAATCGCACCGCTGCGCAGACGCGAAACGTCCTGCCCGTTGATACGCACCACCCCTTCCGAAGGGCGTTCGATGACCGGAATCATCTTCAGGAGAGTGCTCTTGCCCGCACCGGAATGCCCCGACAGCACGACCAGCTCACCGTGGCGGATCTCGAAACTGATGCCCGCCAACGCGACGTAGTCGCCGGGATAACGTTTGACGACCTCGTCGAAAACGATCATGAGCCGGCAGTGTCCGTTTCGCTTCCGGATGGACGGGCAAACAGCGCCTCGACAAACTCGGTGGCACGGAACGGCTGCAAGTCGTCCAGGCCCTCGCCAACACCGATGAAGCGCAGCGGTCTGGGAAACTGTCGCGCGATCGCGGCCACCACCCCCCCTTTGGCGGTACCGTCGAGCTTGGTCAGCACCAGCCCGGTGACGCCGATCGCGGCGTCAAACGCCTTGACCTGCGCCAGCGCGTTCTGTCCGATGTTGGCATCGAGCACCAGCAGCACCTCGTGGGGTGCACTTGGGTCCGCCTTGGCGATCACCCGCCGCACCTTGGCGATTTCCTCCATGAGGTGCAACTGCGTCGGCAGCCGCCCCGCGGTATCCGCAAGCACGACGTCAATGCCACGCGCCTTCGCGGCATTGACCGCATCGAAGATCACCGCGGCGGAATCTCCCGAATCCTGAGCGATCACCGCAACGTTGTTGCGCTCACCCCAGGTCTGGAGCTGCTCCCGCGCGGCTGCACGGAAGGTGTCCCCAGCGGCAAGCAATACGCTCTTGCCCTGACTCTGGAAGAACTTGGCGAGCTTGCCGATCGAGGTTGTCTTGCCGGCACCGTTGACACCGGCGATCATGATGATGAACGGCGTGTTCGACGAGACATCGAGCGGCTGCTCCAGTGGCCGCAGCAACCCGGTCAAGGCCTCGGCCAGGGCCTGCTGCAGTTGATCGGCGGTCTCCAGCCGGTCCTTCTTCCAGCGGGTGCGTACTGAATCGAGCAGGTACTGGGTGGCCTCGACGCCGCAGTCGGCCATCAGCAGGGTGGTCTCGAGCTCTTCAAGCAGTTCCTCGTCGATCTTGCGCCGCCCGAACAGACTGGCCAGTCCGCCACCGAGTTGCTGGCGCGTACGGCTCAGGCCCGATTTCAGACGCTCCGCCCAAGAAAGCCGGGGGGTTCCTTCGGGGATCGGTTCAGCGACCGCAACAGGATCCTGCGCCGCATCGGCCGCAGCGGGCTCGGAGTCCTGCGCGGTTTGCGGTGGCAGGGGCGACGCGGGCGGACTCTCCGTGTCCGGAGAGGGCTTGGGAGACTTTTTCAGGAAACCAAACATGTCGAACCGAGTCAGTATCGTCGTTCGATGTCCAGCCGTAAGCGGACACGTTGACGTTATGATGCGCGCCTGCGCGAAAAACCGCGCCGCAAGCCGGCGCGCCACGAATACTCAGGAAGCGGATTTTATCAGATGCGGAAGATCCCGATGATTGGCCATTTCATCAAGATAGCGCTGCTGGCGACAATCGGACTCGCGCCAGCCAGTCCAGTTCAAGCCAACCCGTTCGAAACCACCCTCGACAACGGCCTCAAGGTGATCGTCCAGGAAGATCGCCGCGCCCCGTCGGTAGTGCACATGGTGTGGTACAAGGCGGGAGCGATGGACGAGCCCGAGGGCGTTTCGGGCATTGCGCACATGCTCGAGCACATGATGTTCAAGGGCACCGAAAGCGTTGGCCCGGGGGAATTCAACCGCCGGGTTGCGGAAGTGGGCGGGCGCGACAATGCCTTCACCGGACGCGACTACACAGCCTACTTTCAGCAAATCCCCCCTGCCCACCTCGAACAGATGATGGCGCTCGAGGCCGACCGCATGATCAATCTGAAACTCTCACTCGAGCAGTTCCTGCCCGAAGTCGAGGTCGTCAAGGAAGAGCGTCGCATGCGCACCGACGACAACCCCCGCGCACTGGTATTCGAACAACTCATGGCCACCGCCTTCCATTCACACCCCTATCGCCGCCCGATCATCGGCTGGATGACCGATATCGAGGGTTACACCATGGACGACGCGCAGCGCTGGTACGATGACTGGTATGCCCCCAACAACGCCACGGTAATCGTGGTCGGCGACGTAGACCACCAGTCCGTGTTCGAGATGGCACGCGCGCACTACGGCCCGATCCCGTCTCGAGCACTGCCCGAACGCAGGATTCCCGACGAGCCACCCTTGCGTGGTCCGCGCCACAGCGTGGTACAGGCGCCGGCCGAACTACCCTTCATCGCTCTGGCCTGGCATGCACCGACGCTGCGCGATCCGCTCGGCGATGACGACGTCTACGCACTGCAGGTGCTGTCCGCGATTCTTGACGGCTATGAAGGAGCCCGCCTGCCGCGCAGTCTCGTGCGCGAACAGCAGATCGCGGTTTCGGCCGGATCGAGTTACGGTGGTACCGGCCGCGGTCCATCCCTCTTCCTGCTGATGGCCACGCCCGCCGAAGGCCGCACCGTGGGCGATGTCGAGCGCGCGTTGCTCGCCGAGATCGAACGTATTGCCGAGGAAGGCATTTCCGAGGCGGAGCTGCAGCGCGTTCGCACACAGGCCATCGCCGCGCAGGTCTACAAGCGCGATTCGCTGATGGGCCAGGCCATGGAAATCGGCTTTCTGGAACTGGTCGGACTCTCGTGGCGCGACGATGAAGCCATGCTCGACGGGATCCGCCGTATCACCGCCGAGCAGGTGCAGGCCGCCGCGGCGACGCTGTTCGACCCGCAACGCGTGATTCGCGCCGAACTCGACCCGCTGCCGCTGGAGCAAGCCTCCACCCGACGCCCGTCCGCTCCGTTGAGACACTGAGCCCACCCGGAAAACTCGCTCCGCCCGTTTCTCCCCTCGATGGGCGAGAAACACTCAGGGCGGCCCTTCGCGTTTCTTGAGAGAAGATCATGAACATGGAAATCAACCGAGGCCCACGTTCGAGCCTGCTGCAGGCATTCGCGCTGTTCCTTGCCTTACCGCTGACCGCTGGACTGGCCTGGAGCGGCGGACCGCAGATCCAGCAATGGACGACCGATGCAGGCACCCGCGTACATCTGGTCGAGAGCCGCTCGATTCCGATGATCGACATCCGGATCGACTTCGCGGCCGGGTCGGCCTATGATCCCCCTGGCCGCGAAGGACTCGCCGGCCTGACCCGCGACCTGCTCGAATCCGGCACACGCGACCTCGACGAGCAGGCTCTCGCCGAAAGCGTCGCAGATACCGCCGCGCGCATTGGCGGCAGCACCGACAACGACCGTGCAGGCCTGACCATTCGCACGCTTTCCAGCGAAACCGAGCGGGACGCGGCAGTTGCCATCGCCGCCGAGCTGCTTGCCCATCCAACCTTCCCCCAGCCGGCCCTCGACCGCGAACGCATGCGCCGCATCGCGGCACTTCGCGATTCGCTGACGCGGCCATCCACCCTGGCCGCGCGTCACTACTCGGCGGCGGTGTTTGCCGACCACCCATACGGTCGCCTGATCAGCCTCGAATCGCTGCAGGCGATCGAGCGTGACGACCTGGTCGCCTTTCATCGTCAGCGCTATGTCGCCGACAACGCCACCATCAGCATCGTCGGTGACGTCGATCGGACCACCGCCGAGCAGATCGCACTCACGCTGACGCGCGACCTTGGCGTCGGCGCCCCGGATGCGCGACTGCCAGCACCCGCCTTGCCACCAGCCTCGACCGAACACGTGCCCCACCCCTCGGCCCAGGCACACATCGCCGCCGGCATGCCTGGCCTCGCGCGCGAAGATCCCGACTACTATCCGTTGCTGGTCGGCAACCATGTGCTCGGCGGGGGTGGTTTCACCTCGCGCCTGATGCGCGAGGTACGCGACCGGCGTGGCTTTGCCTACAGTGTCTACAGCTACTTTCACCCGCACCGCGTCCCCGGGCCATTCCAGATCGGATTGCAAACACGCGGCGCTCAGGCCGAGGAAGCGCTCGAAGTGGTGCGTGAAGTACTGGCTGATTTCATTGCTGACGGACCGACCGAAGATGAACTGCTTGCGGCGCGTGACAATATCGTCAATGGTTTTGGCCTGCGCCTGGACTCCAATGGCAAGATTCTCGATCATGTTGCGATGATCGCGTTCTACGAGTTGCCACTCGACTGGCTCGAAACCTACCCCGAGCACATCGCCGCCGTGACCGCGGACGACGTGCGCAACGCCTTTGCCCGACGCATCCGCCCGGAGAACCTCGTGGTCGTCGTCGCCGGTGGCGACGGTGATCGCGCCGACGATGCGCCGCCCCCGGGCAACGAGCAAAGTACGGCGGACACGCATTGAGCCGGATTCGGATCACGGGAGGGCAATGGCGCTCCCGGCTGCTCCCCGTGGCTGGCGTTCGCGGTCTTCGTCCCACCCCCGACCGCGTCCGCGAAACCCTTTTTAACTGGTTGGGCCAGGACCTCGATGGCCTGGACTGCCTCGATCTGTTCGCAGGCACGGGCGTTCTCGGCTTCGAAGCGGCTTCGCGTGGCGCCGCTTCCGTCACCCTGGTCGAGCGCGATCCGGTCGCATTCGCGGCATTGCAAAAGGCCGCAATAACCCTGCGCGCTTCGGGAGTAGAGGTTCTTCGCCGCGATGCGGTAGAATTCGCCCGAAACTCGGGTCACATGCATGACCTCGTGTTTCTCGATCCACCCTACGGTCGCGGCTGGCTGCAGCGCATCGAACCCTGGCTGGATCGCATTCTGAAACCCGATGGCTGGCTGTATGCCGAGTCCGAAGACATGCTCGACGCCCTTGGGCACTGGCGCACGGTGCGCCGGGGACATGCAGGGCAGGTTCATTTCCACCTGATGATGCGAGGAACACCCGAATGAAGGAAGCAATCGCCGTCTATCCCGGCACCTTCGACCCATTCACGCGGGGCCATGAAGACCTCGTGCGGCGGGCGGCCTTGCTGTTCGATCGCGTCATCGTCGCGATTGCGCAAAGCCGAGGCAAGGCACCGATCTTTGCTCTCGACGAACGCGTCGCGATCGCGCGCGAAATCCTCGCCCCGTTCGACAACGTCGAGGTCGTCGGTTTCGACGGCCTGCTGATGGATTTTCTGCAGGCCCGCAACGCACGCCTGATCCTGCGCGGACTTCGCGCAGCTTCGGACTTCGAGTACGAGTTTCAGATGGCAGGCATGAACCGCCGCTTGTTCCCGGATGTCGAAACCGTATTCCTGACACCGGCCGACGAGTACATGTTCATTTCCGCGACAATGGTGCGCGAAATCGCGAAGCTGGGTGGCGACGTCAGCAAGTTCGTACAACCCGTGGTCACCGAGCGTTTGCGCCGGAAAGTCAATTCCAATACCTAGAAAGGAGCCAAGAAAATGGCCTTGATCATCACCGACGAATGCATCAATTGCGATGTGTGCGAACCGGAATGCCCGAACGGGGCGATCTACCAGGGCGAAGAGATTTATGAGATCGACCCGTCCAAGTGCACGGAATGCGTCGGTCACTTCGATGAGCCGCAATGCCAGCAGGTCTGCCCTGTAGACTGTATTCCGCTCGATCCTGATCACCAGGAAACGCGCGAACAACTGATGGAAAAGTTTCTCAAGCTGACCAATCAGGAGGGCTGACCAATGCCCGCTGCCGACCGCGGAAGAACCCCCGTCTGGCGCGGTCGGCCCGCCAGGACATCACAGGGCATTCGATAACGCGGCAGAGCCGCGATACAGCCGTTTTCCGGACTCTCGACTCAACCCGGCGAATGGGTTCGGTCCGGCATACCCCGACAACAGCACGCTGCCAGGGTATGCCCGGGGCTCAGGGCTCAGGCCGCACGCTGCGGAATGACCGTTTGCGCCGCGACATTGACTCCAGCGGCGGAAACACCCAGCGCCACCAGAATGCGTCGCTCCAGTCGCTCCAGCTGATCGATCTGGGCCAGCATGGCAGCCTCCGACTGCTTGAGTTCCTCCACCCGGTCTTCGAGGGTGTCGGTCGCCTGATGAATGCGTTTGACACTCTCCAGCCGGCGTTTGAGTTGCAGTTGATACTCACGCACCTGGGTTTCAAGCGGTGCCATGACCGCGCGCAGCCACTGCTCGACATCACGGTTGGCCACCTCGAAGGTTCGACGCGCCTGCACCGCAACGGTTTCGAAGAACTTCTGGGTGAGGGTGTGCTTCTGCGTGGTCACCATCGTCAGGGTGGTATTGATCTGGTTGTTGAAGGCTTTTTCGAGCCGATCCAGCTCCTTTTCATAACGCAGTGTCGAAAAGCCCTCCGGCCGTGTCAGCTTCAATCCATGTTCGACGCTGAAGCGCTTGTACATCGAATCGAGCATCGCCGTAATCTCGGCGATCTCCTCTGTGGATCGAGCGAGATTACCTCGCAAATTGGCGAAAAAGCTCTGCATGGCCTCGCGCAACCCCTTGCTGAACGATGACTCCAGCATAGCCTCGCGTGTCCGCCGGGTTTCGTCACGCAGCGCGTCCAGCCCGAGATGGGCAAGCAAGTTGTTCTGGAGGTTGGAGAAGACGCTGCGTACCGCATAGTACTTCTGCAACCCTTGCTCGAACTCGCTTTTCTCGGCGCGAATCTTGCGCATCATGTATTCGATGACGCTTTGATTCTTGCCACGCAAGTCGGTCAGTTCGCGCAGTTGCTCGCGCAGCCCGCCCAGCCTCGCCTCGAGGAGCTCGCGGGTACGCGCCGCGAGGTCCGAGACTTCACGAGCAGTGGTGTCGCGCACGATCTCCTGCTTGGTCGGCAGCACGTCCTCGGCGAGCATCCGCTCGAGCTGATCCAGACGGCTGCGCTCGACCAGCGCCGCATCGCCAGTGATGCGGCCGACCAGCCCCTTCTGTGCCGACACCGGAAAGACATTTTCGGCCGGCAGCTCCAGGGTCCTTGCAACCTGCTCGACCTGACGCTGGATCTCTGCCTCGATGCGCGCGTCGTCCCGCAAGCCATCCCACAGACCGTCGATCTTGTTGAGCACGACGAGGCTGCCCTTGCCATTGCGATGACCGGTCTGGACGTACTCCCGCCACACCGAGAGATCACTCTGGGTGACACCGGTATCTGCGGCGAGCACGAACAGCACCGCATGTGCGTTGGGCAACAGCGACAACGTCAACTCGGGCTCGGCACCGATCGCGTTCAGTCCCGGGGTATCGAGCACCACCAGCCCACGCTCGAGCAGCGGATGCGGAAACTGGATGCACGCATGCCGCCAGCACGGAATCTCGACCCTGCCGTCCGTATCAGGGCGGATGCCCTTCTCCCCCTTGGGATCGACCGCGAAACCCAACGCCTCGGCCTCCTGGCGCGACACCTTGCGGGTGTCACCGACTCGCTGCAGCGCGGCCTGCAGGCTTTCAGCGGAACTCGGGTCGAGCGGGAAGACCTGCCATTCGTCGGCGAACTGCTTGAGTTCACTGACGCTGACATTGCTGCCACGCGTGGCGATCGGCAAGAGTCGGATCTCGGGGTTCGCACCGGCCGACCACTGCAGTTCGGTCGGACACATCGTGGTGCGGCCAGCGCTCGAGGGCAGGACACGGTCGCCGAAATCGGAGAAGAAGATGGCGTTGATCAGCTCCGACTTGCCACGTGAGAACTCGGCGACGAACGCCACCGTGAGCTTGTCCTCGCGCAGGCGTTCGATCACGTACTGGAAGCGAAGGTCGGCCTGGGCATCCCCTACATCGTTGCTGGTCATCCACCGCCGCAACTCGGCGATGGACGAAATCGCGGCATTACGCCACTCGGAATACGCGGTAAATTGGTCGGCAAGACTCATTTTGGCCTGCTCCGCGACGCCCCCGACGGAAATGCGTTTAGAGGTGTCGCAAGAATTTAACAATGTCGTCAGGATAACGTCGAAGCGGGATTTTTCCAAGCTCGACACATGTGGGCGAGTAATGCGCGACGAACGGCGACGAACGACCGACCGACGCCCGAAAGAACCGGACAAGAGCGAAAGGAGCCCTGCCCTGGGGAATACACCGAGCCGCGCCGGCACCGCGCGCTCCCCGCAGACATTCAGAGGCGCTGACAACGCGGACACCAGTAGGTTGCGCGCTGTGCGATCACGGTCTTGCGGATCGCGCTGGCACACACGCGGCAGGCCTGACCTTCGCGACCATACACAAAATACTGCTGCTGGAAGTAACCGGGCTTGCCGTCGCTGCCGACGAAATCGCGCAGAGTGCTGCCGCCGGCGGCGATCGCGTCCGACAAGGTTGCGCGAACATGCTCCACCAGTCGCCGGTAGCGCACCAGCCCGATGCGGCCGGCCGGAGTGCATGGATGAACACGGGCCCTGAAAAGACTCTCCGAGGCGTAGATGTTGCCGACTCCAACGACACGATGCGAATCCATCAGAACCTGCTTGATGGCGGCCTTGAGCGTGCGCGTCTGCCTCCACAACGTCCGCGCATCAAAGCCGCTCTCCAGCGGTTCGGGCCCGAGGCGACACAGCAGCGGATGGAGGGCCGGATCGCCGTCGTGCCAAAGCAACAGACCGAACCGCCGCGGATCTCGCAGACGCAGCACATGCCCGGCGAAATCGATATCGACATGGTCGTGCGTTTGCGGCCGCGCCGCCGGATCGACGATACGCAGGCTGCCGGACATGCCCAGATGAACAAGTACCGCCCCCTCGTCGAAATCAAGTATCAGGTACTTTCCGCGACGCCGAACCTCGCGCAGCGTACGCCCCACCACGCGCGCGCGAAGATCGGCGGTGACCGGCTGACGCAAGCGCGGCTGACGCACCTCACACCCGGTCACGACGCGCCCCGAGAGCAAAGGCGCAATCCCCCTGCGCGTGGTTTCCACCTCTGGCAACTCCGGCATGAGCAGCCCCCATTCAGATCAATCAGACACGATGCTTCGCAAACATCCGCCCGCGAGCATGCAGAACATGCATCGCCTTCGCGAGCCGAAGCACTGTAAACTGCACCCATGGCGCGAACGGAACACAAATTTGCTTCTCTAACCGCGCAACGAGCGCTCTTCGCGAGAGGACGGCCCGCCCCATGCGGCCACCGTTCAGCGTGTTGGCTGCGCGCGAACGCGATTATCCCCGAAGCGCCCCCTGGAGTCCCGGACTGATCACAATGAATTTCAAACTCACCGCCTTCGCTTCCGCTCTCGGTGTCTCCGCAAGCCTGCTGCTGACTGGCACACAGACCCTTGCCAACGACACGCCCCCAGCCCCTGCGGAAGAGACCGCCGTCAGCCGTCTTCCGCCGCAGGAGCTGACCGGCGAAACGCTGTTCCTGCTGTTGCTCGGCGAAATTGCGGGCGCACGCGGAGAAATTGGCGTTTCGATGGACGCCTACATCGAGATCGCGCGTCAGACGCGCGATCCTCGCATCGCGCAGCGGGCTACCGAGATCGCGCTGTTCGCCCGGGACATCGACACGGCGGCCGAGGCCGCCCGGCTGTGGGTGGACACCGACCCGGCATCGGACCAGGCGCGGCGCGTGCTGGCCAGCGTGCTCGCAACCGGTGGAGAGCGCCTCAACGAGGTGCAATTGCATCTCGCACGCATTCTTGCCGAGAACCCGGATGACCTCGAGCAGAATCTTCTCGGCCTCAACCGTGCGCTGTCTCGTCTCCCGGACAAGACCGTCGTACGCTCCATCGTGCAACGGCTCACCGAGCCCTACATGACACAACCCGCCGCGCATTTCGCGCGTGCGCAGGCTGCGGTGGGCACGGAAGACGGCCTGGGCGCCCTGATCGCCATCGACAAGGCCCTCGAACTGCGACCCGACTGGGAGATCGCGGTCATGTTCAAGGCCCAGTTGCTGGTTCAACTCGACTCCGGGGGACAAGCGGTGGATCTGCTCGCGGATTACCTCGAGCGCCACCCCGACGACCAGCAGGCCCGTCTGACGTATGCCCGGACCCTTGTCTCTGTCAGCGCCTTCGAGGAAGCGCGCGACGAGTTCGCCCATCTGCTCGACCGGTCGCCTGGCGACATCGACCTGCTCTACGCACTCGCCCTGGTTTCATCCCAGATCGGGGAGTACGTAACCGCGGCGCATCTGTTCGAACGGGCGCTCAATGCCGGTCATCCGGAGGCCAACCACATTCGTCTCAGCCTGGGACGCATTGCAGAAGAACAGGAGCGCCTTGACAAGGCCAGGTACTGGTATGGTGAAGTCACGCCGAGCCACCAGTATCTCGATGCTCAGATCCGCATCTCGGTACTGCTTGCGCAACAGGGACTGCTGGAACAGGCTCGCGAACACCTTCACGCCATCGCCCCCGAATCCGACATCGAGGCACGCAGGCTGCTGCTTGCCGAGACCATGCTGCTGCGTGAGGCCAGCCGCTATCGCGACGCCTTCGACCTGGTCGAATCGGCATTGCGCGACGACCCCGAAAGCGCCGATCTGCTGTACGAGTCCGCAATGCTCGCCGAGCGACTCGATCGCATACAGTTGATGGAAACGCGCCTTCGCACCCTGATCGCGCTCGATCCAGACCATGCCCACGCCTACAATGCGCTCGGTTACACCTTCGCCGACCGCAACATCCGCCTGGACGAAGCCGAGGAGCTGATCGTCCGCGCACTCGAACTCTCCCCCGACGACCCCTTCATTCTGGACAGCATGGGGTGGATCCTGTATCGCAAGCACGACCATGCCGGAGCCCTGGAGCACCTTGAACGGGCGTACTCGATCCGCCCCGACCCGGAGATTGCCGCCCATCTGGGCGAGGTACTCTGGAGTCTCGAGCGCCACGACGACGCGCTGCGTATCTGGACCGAGGCACTGGCCGAACACCCCGACAACGACACGCTCAACGAGACCGTGCAGCGGTTGCGGCCTCGGCAATGAGTCGTACCGCCATGCAGGCCCCGCCCCCCGACGCGCGCCAGCTCCGCGGGTCGGCTCCAGGACGACGATTCGCGGTCGCAATCGCGGTCGCCTTCATGGTCACCCTCGCCGGTTGCGCCTCCATCCCCTCCGAACCGGTACCTGCCGACACATCCGGACGCGACCTACCGCACGCCTTCGAACTGCAGGCCAGAATATCCGCCACCGACGGCACACAGGCGGTCAGCGGCCGTCTCGAATGGATGCACACCGCACACGGCGACACCTGGACGATGCGCTCACCACTCGGTCAGGTGCTGGGCGAGCTCACTTCCGACCGACACGGTGCGCTGCTGCGCACCGCCGACGGCGCCCTGCTCACGGCGCCGAGCGCCGACGCCATCCTGCCTGAGCTGCTCGGCATGGAGGCACCGGTCGACGCCCTGCCGCACTGGGTGCACGCCGTTCCGCGCCCGGGCGCGCGGGTACTCGATCGCGACCCCGAAGGTCGCCCGAGCAGAATCTCGGATGCAGGATGGATCATCGACTACGCGCAATACCCGACTGCGGACGCACACGCCCCACCGCGACGCATCGACATTCATCGCGGTGACAACCGTCTGCGCCTCATCGTCGATCAGTGGGACCTCTTGCAATGACCCGCATCACAAGCTGCCCCGCGCCGGCCAAGCTCAACCTGTTCCTTCACGTGATCGGCCGGCGAGCGGACGGATACCACCTGCTGCAGAGCGCCTTTCGCCTCATCGACCTGCACGACGAGCTCGACTTCGAAAGACGCGACGACGGGCGTATCGAGCGCCTCACTCCACTGGACGGCGTCCGCCCAGAGGACGACCTCGTCGTACGCGCCGCGCGCCTGTTACAGCGCGAGACGGCGACAAACCAAGGGGCCTCGATCGGGCTGCGCAAGCGCATTCCGATGGGCGGAGGCCTCGGCGGCGGCAGCTCCAATGCAGCCACCACGCTGATCGCGCTGAACCGGCTGTGGCAGACCGGCTTGACCCGTGACCAACTGGCAAGGCTCGGTCTGTCCCTCGGTGCCGACGTGCCGTTCTTCATCTTCGGCAAGGACGCCTTTGCCGAAGGCGTGGGCGACCTGCTCACCCCGCTCACGCTGCCAACATCCGGCTACGTCGTCGTTCACCCCGGCATTTCCGTACCTACCGCGAAAATTTTTTCATCGGAGCACTTGACGCGCGACAGCGAACCCATCAGAATTACGGACTTCGCTTCGGACGCAACTCGAAACGACCTGCAGGCAGCCGCATGCAAACTGTTTCCGGAAGTTGCGAACGCGGTCGCGTGGCTCGAGCAATTTGCTCCTGCGATAATGACCGGATCCGGCGCTTGCGTATTCGCAGAGGTGAACGATCATGACACCGCCGCACGCATCGTCGAACAGTGCCCCGCACCCTGGAGGGCATGGTTGGTCCGATCCATTTCGCAGCATCCGCTACACGACTGGCTCGCTTGAGCAGTGAAAAAGTTTTTTGGGGAGTCGCCAAGTCGGTCAAGGCACCGGATTTTGATTCCGGCATTCGAGGGTTCGAATCCTTCCTCCCCAGCCATACCAGCGGGCAGGCCTTGTGCCTGCCCGAGTCGTTTTCAGCGTAGCATTTGTCATTTAACGGTACTGGAGAATCGGACATGCCCCGTGGCAGCCTGATGGTCTTCACCGGCAACGCCAACCCCAAGCTTGCAGCGGATGTCGTACGCCGTCTCGGAATCAGTCTCGGCTCGGCCACCGTCGGTCGCTTTTCGGACGGTGAAGTCAACGTCGAGTTGCTGGAAAACGTGCGAGGCAAGGACATCTTTGTTCTCCAGCCCACCTGCGCGCCGACCAACGACAACCTGATGGAACTGCTGGTGCTGGTCGATGCGCTCAAACGCGCCTCGGCCGGTCGCATCACGGCGGCAATCCCCTATTTCGGCTACGCTCGGCAGGACCGCCGCCCGCGCTCGGCGCGCGTGCCGATCACCGCCAAGGTCGTCGCCAACATGCTTCAGGCCGCCGGCGTTCAGCGCCTGCTGACGATGGACCTGCATGCAGACCAGATCCAGGGCTTTTTCGACATTCCTGTCGACAACGTCTATGCCGCGCCGGTGCTGCTCGCCGACCTCGACAAGCAGAAGTACGACGACCTGCTCGTTGTCTCCCCCGATGTCGGCGGCGTGGTGCGCGCCCGGGCCTTTGCCAAGCGCCTCGAATGCGATCTGGCCATCATCGACAAGCGCCGCCCCAAGGCCAACGTGTCCGAAGTCATGAACATCATCGGCGAGGTCAAGGACCGTACCTGCGTGATCATGGACGACATCGTCGACACCGCCGGTACCTTGTGCAAGGCGGCCACCGCGCTCAAGGAGAACGGCGCCCGCCGGGTGTTGTCTTACTGCACCCACGCCGTCCTTTCAAGCGCCGCCGCGGCGCGTATCGCCGACTCCGACCTCGATGAGCTCGTCGTTACCGATACCATACCGCTGCGCGAAGATGCCCGCGCCTGTCCGCGCATCCGCCAGATTTCGGTTGCCTCGCTGCTCGCCGACACCATGCTGCGGATCAGTAACGAGGAATCGGTGAGTTCGCTGTTCATGGAGTAACCGACGTCCCTGTCATTACCATGACGGGGATCATTGCTTTCGCTCGGTTGGCAAACCACCATCTGAGCCCCCCATCCGCCTGGTCGCGGGCGGATTTCTCGAAACCCAGGAGTCACTACAATGCATATCGAATTCAAGGCCACCAAGCGCGTGGAACAGGGCACGGGTGCGAGCCGCCGCCTGCGTCGCGCTGGCCAGTTGCCAGGCATCATATACGGCGCCGAACAGGATCCGGTCGCCGTCACGCTGGACCACAATGAGCTCTACCACCTCCTGCGCAAGGAAGCCTTTCACGCCTCCGTGCTCACGGCCAACGTTGATGGCAGCAAGGAATCCGTGGTGCTGCGTGACGCCCAGTGGCACCCGTACAAGCAGCAGGTCCTGCACCTTGATTTCCAGCGCGTCAGCGCCACCGAAAAGCTGCACCTGAAGGTGCCGCTGCACTTCATCAACGCCGAGAACTGCCCCGCAGTGAAGCTTGGTGGTCAGATGGTGTCCCACGTGCTGAACGAACTCGACGTGGCCTGCCTGCCGAAGGACCTGCCCGAGTTCATCGAGGTGGACCTCAAGGATCTCCAGGTCGACCAGTCGATTCACATCTCCCAGCTGAAACTGCCCGCGGGTGTCGAATCGGCATTCCACGGCGAAGGCGACCCGGTCGTGGTCACCGCGCTGAAGACCGGCGGTGGCAGCGGCGATTCCGCCGAGGGCGAAGGCGAGGCCTGATCCCGGTCTCGTATGTCGGTATTCGTGAGCGCATGACTGCGACACCACCCCGACTGATCGTCGGCCTCGGAAACCCCGGGGCCGACTACTCCGAGACCCGGCACAATGCCGGGTTCTGGTTTTGCGAGCGCCTTGCCGACAAGCTGGGGGCCCGTTTTTCCCACGAGTCACGTTTTCACGGCATGGTCGCCAAGGCCCCTTCGTCGGGCACGCTGCTGCTGATGCCGCAAACCTTCATGAACCGCTCCGGACAGGCCGTCGGCGCGCTGGCACGCTTTTTCCGGATCGCCGCCGAAGAGATTCTCGTGGTTCACGATGAACTCGACATCCCTCCCGGCCAGCTGCGCCTGAAATTCGGTGGCGGCCTGGGTGGCCACAACGGCCTGAAGGACACCTCCGCACACCTCGGCAGCAACGACTACTGGCGCCTGCGCATTGGCATCGGCCATCCCGGAAACCGAAACGAAGTCATTCACTTCGTACTCAAACGCCCGGGCCGCGAAGAGCAGACGCTGATCGACGACAGCATCGAGCGTGCGCTGGCGGCCTGGCCGCTGATCGCGAAAGGCGACCTCAACGCAGCAACCAGCCGACTCAATGCCCGCCCCCGGTCCAAACAGCAAGAACCGGGGTCCGGTCAGCCGTCCTGAGCGGTACCATCAATCACTCGGCGGGGATCGCCGACACTGGCCAACACCGCCAGCGGCCCCACTGCCCGCAACCGATCAAGCTGCTCACGTCTGCGCACGTAGAGGACGCCGCCAAAATTGATCGCGGCCACCGAAACGTCCTCGAAGCACTCTACCGAACGTGGCACGACCAGCATCCAGCCCTGCCCCACCAGCAGATTGAAAGCAGGCAGCAAGCCCTGCTCATCCACACCAAGCGACAACTCCACCCGCGCCCGCTCGAACGCCGCATGCATCGCACGCCCGAAGCCCACCGGGTCGTCATCGGGCGCCTCCCCCACCCGGACAAAGCAGTGCCGCAGACCAAGTGCCGCGTGACGTACCGCCTCCAACGCCGGGACACCCGCTGGCAACCCGGGCAGGTACAGGTCCAGGCTCGCATTTCCTTCCGCCTCGGGAATCCACTGCACGTGCTTGTGGCGCTGACTGGCACCGGCCGCGGCCCCACCATTGTAGAAACCCAGCCCACCGTAATCGCACATCAACCGCCCCAGAGCGATGAAGTCGCATTCGGCAAGCGGAATCAGTTGCTCCTCGAAAGACTGTCGCGCCAGGACGAGGTGGCGCTCGCACACCGGAAACTTGTTCAGAATCACCGTATGCATCTCACCGATCGGCCCCACGGTCAACGCCGGGTCCGGGTTGAGGAATGGATTGAAGTCCGGATCACGCGGACCACCCGGCATGGTGACTTCGCTCCCCGTGGTGGTTGCAGGCGTCGCAGCGTCCTTGTTCGCCAGCGTCGACACCCAGCGCAACGTGAAGCGCATCCCACGCTCGACGACCTCGCAGGATTCGGCATGAATCGGCTCCAGCGCACCGCTCTCCAGCGCGCTTTCGATACGTCGGTCAATCTGCTCGATCAAGCTCATTGTCATCCTTTCACTCCTCCCTCACCACACATCTCGTTATCGGGCCGCCAGCGCGACCAGCCGGCATTGTAGGCAATTGCACCCGTTCCAGGCCACTGGATGACAGATCGCCCCCCGGGTCGATCATCCACCTTGGGGCTCCCCCCGGCGCACGGTACAATCACGGGTTTGCGATGCGCATCCAGTCGTCGCCCCGTCTCCCGGAGCCAACAGCACATGAGCCTCAAATGCGGAATCGTCGGCCTGCCCAACGTCGGCAAGTCGACCCTCTTCAATGCCCTGACCAAGGCCGGTATCCAGGCCGAAAACTACCCCTTCTGCACGATCGAACCCAACGTTGGCATCGTCGAAGTGCCGGACCCCCGGTTGAGCAAGCTCGCCGAAATCGTCAAACCACAGAAGATTCAACCCGCCATCGTCGAATTCGTCGATATCGCAGGGCTGGTCGCCGGCGCCTCCAAGGGCGAAGGACTCGGCAACCAGTTTCTCGCCAACATCCGCGAGACCGATGCCATCGTGCACGTCGTGCGCTGCTTTGCCGACGACAACGTGGTACACGTGTCCGGTTCCGTGGATCCGGTGCGTGACATCGAGATCATCGACACCGAGCTCGCGCTGGCCGACCTCGCAACCGTCGACAAGGCGCTCAATCGCTATCGCAAGCCGGCCAACGCTGGCGACAAGGAAGCCAAGCTCCTGGTCGCGGCACTTGAAAAGTGCCTGGCCCAGCTTGACGCCGGCAAACCCGTGCGCGCCCTCGACCTGTCCAAGGAAGAATGGGCCAACCTTCGGCCGTTCTGCCTGATCACCGCCAAACCGGTGCTGTATGCCGCCAACGTCGCCGACGACGGCTTTGAGAACAATCCACACCTGCACGCCGTGCGCGCGCACGCCGCCGCAGAGGGTGCGGGCGTGGTCGCCCTGTGCGCCGCCATCGAAGCCGAGATCGCCGATCTGGACGATGCCGACAAGCAGGAATTCCTCGAATCCATGGGGCTCGAGGAACCCGGCCTGGATCGGCTGATTCGCGCCGGCTACACGCTGCTCGGCCTGCAGACCTATTTCACCGCCGGGGTCAAGGAAGTCCGCGCCTGGACCATCCACGTTGGCGACACCGCCCCGCAGGCGGCCGGCGTGATCCACACCGACTTCGAACGTGGCTTCATCCGCGCCCAGACCATCGCCTTCGACGACTTCATCCAGTACAAGGGTGAAAGCGGCGCCAAGGAAGCCGGCAAGATGCGCGCCGAAGGCAAGGAGTACGTGGTGAAGGACGGGGACGTGATGAACTTCCTGTTCAACGTGTGAGGCGATTGAGCAGCAACTGACCCATGTGAATGTGGGCAGCAAAGACGTGAGGGCGGACCTGCAACAAGACACGGCTGCTGAATTTGAGGTAGCCGCTGCCGCCGGCCTTTTCCAGGGCCGAAAGCCAAGAGACAATGCCATCGCCGTGCAATCACTCCAAACCCTCAAGAGCCAGCAGCACTGGATCACGGCGTTCGAGCCCACCGAACCGTCCACCCGGACCGAAGGTGCTGTCGTCACGCCCTCGCAGCTGAAGCTCCTGCTCATCCGCCACGCCACGCCGAACAGAGCGTCGGCATAAAACCAAGCTGGCAACAGCGATGGATATTGAAGTGACAAGTATCGAACGGAAGATCGAGCGTTATATCGGCACGCTCGAAGCGATGGGTGGTTCCGCCGGGAACCAGCGTCTGCGCGAGGCACTGGGATGGCAAGATTCCGCCTATGACAAGATCAAGCAACACCTGATTGAGGAGGGGCGGATCGTTCCCGGCCGAGGGCGCGGCGGCTCGGTTGCCCTTGCCACGACAGTCTATACGACCAACATAGAATCAACGACATCGTTGGAGGTGCGCGAAGCCACCGTGCCGTACATGATGAAGACAAGGGCGAAAGCAGATTCGTCATCAGGGGACAAAGAGGCGGCTGCCCCACCCGCCGCAACGCCTACCTCACGCACCGGCGTCGTCAAGAAATCCGATCTCTACAGCTCCATCTGGGCCTCTTGCGACGAACTGCGCGGCGGTATGGACGCCAGTCAGTACAAGGACTACGTACTGTTCATGCTGTTCATCAAGTACATCAGCGACAAGTACGGCAACAGCGACGACTTCGCCCCGCCCGTGGTCATTCCGCCCGGCGCGTCGTTCCAGGATATGGTGGCACTCAAGGGCAACCCGGATATCGGCAATCTGATCAACACCCGAGTCATCCAGAAGCTGATCGAGGCCAACACCAAACTGGCCCGCAGCGACTTTCCCGACTTCAACGACCCCAACAAACTCGGCGAAGGCCCGGCGATGGTTGAGCGCCTGGGCAACCTCATTGCCATCTTTGAAAAGCCCGAGCTGAACTTCGCCAACAACCGCGCTGACAACGACGATCTGCTCGGCGATGCCTACGAGTACCTGATGCGTCACTTCGCCCAGGATTCCGGCAAGAGCAAGGGCCAGTTCTATACCCCCTCCGAGGTCAGCAGCATCCTTGCGCAGGTGATCGGCATATCCCAGGCCAATACTCGTGGCTCTACCACCGCCTACGACCCGACATGCGGTTCGGGCTCGCTGCTGCTGAAGGTCGCCGCCGAGGCCGGCCGGCATATCACCCTGGAGGGGCAGGAAAAGGACGTGACCACCGCCGGCCTGGCGCGGATGAACATGATCCTGCACGGTTTTCCCGACGCCACCATCGTTAGCGGCGACACCCTGGTGAACCCCAAATTCAAGGATGGCGAACAACTGCGCGCCTACGACTACGTGGTCGCCAACCCGCCGTTCTCCGACAAGCGATGGGCCACCGGCCTCAACCCGGCCAACGACCCCTACCAACGCTTCGCCTGGGGCGAGCCGCCTGCCAAGCAGGGCGACTACGCCTACCTGCTGCACGTGATCCGCAGCATGAAGGCCACCACCGGCAAGGGTGCGGTCATACTGCCGCACGGCGTGCTGTTCCGTGGCAATGCCGAAGCACATATCCGCAGGCAACTGGTACGTTCCGGCATGCTCAAAGGCATCATCGGCCTGCCGGCCAACCTGTTCTACGGCACCGGTATCCCCGCCTGCATCCTGGTGCTGGACAAGGAAAACGCCAGCGCTCGCAAGGGCATCTTCATGCTCGACGCCAGCAAGGGCTTCATCAAGGACGGCCCCAAGAACCGCCTGCGCGCACAGGATATCCACCGCATCGTCGACACCTTCCGTCGGGGTGTGGATGTGCCGCGCTATGCGCGCATGGTGCCGCTGGATGAAATCGCCAGCGAGAGGAACGACTACAACCTCAACCTGCCGCGCTATATCGACAGCAGCGAGCCGGAAGACCTGCAGGATATCGACGCCCATCTCAACGGCGGCATCCCCGAGCGCGATCTCGACGCCTTCGCCGCCGATTGGCAGGAAATGCCCGCCCTGCGCCAGGCCCTGTTCGAGCCGCTGCGCCCCGGTTATGCACGGCTGCGCCAGCCGCTGAGCGAGGTACGCGCGATCATCCTGGCCCACCCGCAGTTCCTGAATTTTCAAAGCAAAGTCGCAACCCTGTACGGCAAATGGCAACAGGCCGTCATGCCGCTGCTTACCGGCATTCAGCCTGGCGACAAGCCCAAGGCACTGATCGCTCAGGTGTCCGAAACCCTGCTCGCCACCTTCCATGCCGCGCCGCTGCTCGATCCCTACGATGTCTACCAGCACCTGATGGACTACTGGGCCGAGACCATGCAGGACGACGCCTACCTGATCGCCGCCGACGGCTGGGTAGCCCAGCCCCGGCGCATCGTCGAAACCGACAAGAAGGGCAAAACCAAGGACAAGGGCTGGGTCTGCGACCTGCTGCCCAAACCCTTGATCGTCACCCGCTACTTCACCACCGAACAGGCCGCGCTGGAGGCAACGCAGACCGAGCTGGAAAGCCTCGTCAGCCAACTCGCGGAGCTGGAGGAAGAGCACGGCGGCGAGGACGGGCTGTTGTTCGAAGCCCAGGATGAAAAAGGCGCCTTGACCAAGGCGAGCGTCAGCCAACGCCTGAATGCCGCCGAAGAAGGCGGCGCCGACGTTGCCGAGCCCGATGAAATCCAACTGCTGCGCAGATGGCTGGAGCTAAAGGACAGCGAAGCCGCACTGAAAAGAGCGCTCAAGACGCTGGACGTCAAACTCGACCAGCAAGCCTACGACCACTACGCCCAACTGAGCGAAGCCGAAGTCAAAACCCTGGTGGTCGAAGACAAATGGCTGGCCCATCTACAAGCCGAGGTGCAGCAGGAGCAGCAGCGCATCTCGCAAACCTTGGCCCAGCGTATTCGCGAACTGGCCGAACGCTACGACACCCCGTTGCCCAAGCTGGAAGATGAAGTAGTCGCCCTTAGCGCCAAGGTGGAAGCGCATCTGAAAAAGATGGGGGCAGTATGGAAGTAAGGCCGGGGTATAAGCAGACGGAAGTGGGGGTGATTCCGGAGGATTGGGGAGTTTTCCGTCTTGGCGATATTTCAGAAATTTCGGCAGGAGGAACACCTAGTCGAACCAATTCAAACTACTGGAAAGGAAATATTCCTTGGGTCACCACATCGGAGGTTGATTTTTGCACCATCAATAGCGCCGCCCAGTCTATAACCGCAGAGGGGCTAAAAAACTCGGCAGCAAAGCTTCTTCCACCCGGCACGTTGCTTATGGCTCTTTATGGCCAAGGTAAAACGCGCGGAAAGGTGGCAGTATTAGGCATTGATGCTGCCACAAACCAAGCTTGCGCTGCAATTTCATTGCGTAGTGCAGACTCACACCAATTTTTATTCCACTATCTTGTTGGTCAGTATGAGTCAATAAGGAGCTTGAGCAATAATGGAAATCAGGAGAATCTAAACTCATCATTAGTACGTTCGATCTGTGTCCCATATCCAGAGCCAAGAGAACAACATGCCATCGCTACCGCCCTCAGCGACATGGATGCGTTACTGGAAGGGCTGGACCGTCTGATCACCAAAAAGCGCTCCATCAAACAGGCTACCATGCAGCAACTCCTCACCGGCCAAACCCGCCTGCCAGGATTTAGTGGCGATTGGGAGGTAAAGCGATTGGGGAACGTACTCGCTATCAAACATGGAAAGAGTCAGAAATACGTAGAAGCGAGTGATGGCTCCTATCCAATCCTCGCAACGGGCGGCCAGATAGGCCTTGCTTCTCAGCCTATCTATGAGAAGCCCTCAGTGCTGATAGGAAGAAAGGGAACAATCAATAAACCGCAATATACGGATCAGCCGTTTTGGTCAGTCGATACACTCTTCTACTCTGAGATGAAAAACAGCAACGTAGCCAAGTTCTTTTACTATAGATTCTGTTTGATCGACTGGATGCAGTACAACGAGGCATCTGGTGTTCCAAGCCTCAACGCTAGAACAATAGAATCTATTGAGCTCTCGCTTCCGGCTTCAGAAGAACAAACCGCCATCGCCACCGTCCTCAGCGACATGGACACCGAAATCACCGCCCTAGAAGCTCGCCGCACCAAGACCCGCGCTCTTAAACAGGCCATGATGCAGGAACTGCTGACGGGCAGGACGCGGCTGGTCTGAAGGGGTTGCGCGCGCCTATGCTGCCCACGGATAACGCAGAAGATGGAACGCTAATGACCGACAAACCCAGCTCCCTGATCACCGTTCCGCAGGGCTATGCCGACTGGCTGGCCGAGCTCAAGGGGCGCATCCACGGCGCACAGCAACGGGCGGCGCTGGCGGTCAATCGGGAACTGGTGGGGCTGTACTGGCAGATCGGTCGCGACATCCTGGCGCGGCAGGCCGAACAAGGTTGGGGCGCAAAAGTGATCGAGCGGCTGGCCCATGATCTGCGCACCGCCTTTCCGGATATGAAGGGCTTCTCACCGCGCAATCTGAAATACATGCGGGCCTTCGCCGAGGCCTGGCCGGACGCCGAAATTGTGCAACAGGCTGCTGCACAATTGCCCTGGGGCCATAACCTGGTGTTGCTGGAACGCCTGAAGGAGCCCGCGGAGCGCCTCGCTTATGCACAGGCCGCCGTCGAACATGGCTGGTCACGCAACGTGCTGAACATCCATATCGAAAACCGCCTGCTGGAACGCACGGGCAAGGCCGTTACCAACTTCGGCCAGCGCTTGCCCGCGCCACAGTCCGATCTGGCCATCGAGTCGCTGAAAGATCCCTACCGTTTTGATTTTCTCGGCCTCGGCGAACAGGCCCAGGAACGCGAAATCGAGAACGCCCTGGTGCAGCACGTCACCGACTTTCTGCTGGAGCTGGGCGCGGGCTTCGCCTTCGTCGGGCGGCAGGTGCTGCTGGACGTGGGCGGCGAGGAGTTCTTTATCGACCTGCTGTTCTATCACCTCAAGCTGCGTTGCTATGTGGTGATCGAACTGAAGGCGGGCAAGTTCAAGCCCGAGCATCTGGGACAACTGAGCTTTTACCTGACGGCGGTGGATCGGCAAGTGAAGCATGCACAGGACAACCCGAGCATCGGCCTGCTGCTGTGCAAGAGCAAGAACAAGGTAGTGGCCGAGTACGCCCTGGGCGACAAGTCGCAGCCTATGGGCATTGCCGAATACAAACTGGTGGAATCCCTGCCGCAAGAGCTGCAAACCAGCCTGCCGAGCATCGAGCAGATCGAGCAGGAACTGGCCAACACCCCGAATGAAAGCACCAAGGAATGATGCAATGAGCCAATCCCCGCCGCGCTCCGAGCGCAACTCACAGAACCGCGTAGCGGGCCTGTTCACCAGCTCGGAGAACGATGGCGGCCTGGGATACGAACACCTGGGCAACTGGAGCAAGCGCGACAACAACCGCGCCATCGAAAGCGACCTGCTGCGCGCCAATCTGAGCGCACGCGGTTACTCGCCCGCCCATATCAACGCCGCCTTGCAGAAGCTGGAAGTCGCGGTGGATGTCACCGGCATCACGCCCTATCAGGCCAACCTGCGCACCTACCAGTTGCTGCGTTATGGCGTGCCGGTGCAGATCGCCGCAGGCCAGTCCCACGACACGGTGCAGTTGATCGACTGGGCGCAGCCCGAGCGCAATCACTTCGCCCTGGCCGAGGAGGTGACGCTCAAGGGGGTGAACACGCGCCGGCCGGATATCGTGCTCTATATCAACGGCCTGGCGGTGGCGGTGCTCGAGCTCAAGCGCAGCTCGGTGGATGTCGGCGACGGTATTCGCCAACTCCTCAGCAACCAGGAGGAAGTGTTCAACCAGGGTTTCTTCAGCACCGTGCAATTGCTGCTGGCGGGTAGCGATGCGCAGGGCCTGCGCTATGGCACCACCGGCACGCCGGAACAGTTCTTCGTGCAGTGGAAAGATGAACAGCCGCAAGCCGCATTAATCGCAGGCGCCTTGCTGGATCGCCCGCTGGCACAGATGTGCAGCAAGGGGCGGTTGCTGGATCTGCTCCGCCACTTCGTCATCTTCGACGCGGGCTTCAAGAAGGTGCCAAGGCAGCACCAGTACCAGGGCATCAAGGCCGCCCAGGAGCGCCTGGCCAAGCGAGAAGGCGGGGTGATCTGGCACACCCAGGGCAGCGGCAAGAGCATCCTGATGGTGCTGCTGGCCAAATGGCTGCTGGAACATGACCCGCAAGCACGGGTGTTGGTGGTGACCGACCGTGACGAGCTGGACAAGCAGATCGAAGGCGTGATGCGTAACGCCGGGGTTATAGGTGCGGAATCGGCCTCGCCGCGCATCACCTCGCGGGCGGACTTCGTACAGAAGCTCGGAGCCACCACGCCACGCCTGTTGTGCGCACTTATCCACAAGTTCGATGCGGCCGATCTCAAGGGCGAGCCGCCGTCTATTCACGGACGTTTCTATGTGTTCGTGGACGAGTGCCACCGCACTCAGGGCGGCAACATGAACAAGCAGATGAAGCGCTGGCTGGCCGATGCCCTTTTCCTCGGCTTCACCGGCACGCCGCTGCTGCGCAAGGACAGGCAAACCACCCGCGATGTGTTCGGCACCTATATCCACACCTACAAGTTCCACGAAGCGGTGGCCGACAAGGTGGTGCTGGACCTGAAGTACGAGGCACGCGATGTGCCGCAGCGGCTGACTTCACGCGAAGCCATCGATGCCTGGTTCGAGAAGAAGACCCGCGGGCTGAACAACTTTCAGAAATCCATCCTGCGCAAGCGCTGGGCAACGATGGAAGAACTGATGAGTGCCAAGGAGCGCAAGGAGCGGATCGTTGCCAACATCATCGAGGACTTCAGCCTCAAGCCCCGCCTGGACAATGATCGCGGCACGGCGATTCTGGTGGCGGCCTCGATCTACGATGCCTGCCACTACTTCCGCCTGTTCCAGAACACCCAATTTGGCGCTCATGTAGGCATCATCACCTCGTTCGAACCCAACCCGGCGGCCATCTCGAAGGCGTCATCCGGCAGCGACGAGCGTTACAAGTACGACACCTACAAGAAGCATGTCCTCCGTGAAGGTCAGAGCACCAAACAGTATGAAGACGAGACCAAGCGCCGCTTCATCGAGGAGCCGGCCAGCATGAAGCTGCTGATCGTGGTCAGCAAACTGCTCACCGGTTTCGATGCGCCCAGTTGCACCTATATCTATCTCGACAACGAACTGCACGACCACAACTTGTTCCAGGCCATCTGCCGCACCAACCGACTCGACGGTGACGACAAGGATTATGGCCATATCGTCGACTACAAGGAGCTGTTCGGTGACGTGCAGCAGGCCATCGCGGTGTACAGCTCCGACGAACTGGACATCGACGCAGGTAACGGCGGGGATAACAACATCCACTTGAAGAACTGGCTCGACGAAGGCCGTAAACAACTGGACGACGCGCGTGAAGCGCTGCATTACCTGTGCGAGCCGGTGGAACAACCCCGCGAACTGGAGCAGTTCATCCATTATTTCTGCGGCCATGCCGGTGATCCGGAGGCGCTGCTGGAAAGCGAAGCCCTGCGTATCGCCTTTTACAAGGCGGTGGCGGCCTACCTGCGCGCCTTTGCCGCCATCGCTCAGAACCTGGAAGAGGCCGGTTATTCCGGTAGCGAAATCGATACCTTGCGGCGGGAAACCGAGTTCTATGCCGAGGCGCGTTCGGCCATCAAGCACTACAGCGGCGAAGAGCTGGACATCAAGCCCTACGAAGCCGACATGCGCCACCTTATCAACACCTACATTCAGGCGGAGCCGGCAAAGGCCCTGGGTGAGTTGGCCGAACTGTCATTGACCGAGCTGATCATCGAGACCGGCATCCACGACGCGATTGCCAAGAAGCTCAATGAGAAGGGCAAGCTATCGAAGAATGCTATTGCCGAAACCATCATCAACAACGTCCGCAAGACCATCATTCGCGACCGCCTGACCGATCCACGTTTTTATGAGCAGATGTCCAAACTGCTCGACGACCTGATCCAGCAAAGCCGCGAAAGCACAGAGGCCTATGAAGCATTCCTGCGCAATGCAGAAGCACTGGTGAAGAAGTGGCACGAGAAACAGCATGACAGCGACGAGCCCGCCATCCTGCGCGGCAACGCCCGTGCGCTGGTGTTATATCGCAACCTGCCGGACATCGTTTCCGATGCGCTGCCTCAAGAAAACGTAGCCCAGGAAGGAAATGCGAATTATGGAAACCCATTCGCTCTACTGGCCCTGCGGATCGACCGCCTGATGCGCGATGAAGCGCCTGCAGGCTGGCGCGGCGACGAAGCCAAGGAGCGCATCGTGCAGAACGTCCTGTATCCCCTCACCGGCCGCAACCGTGAGGCCACGCTCAAGCTCTTTGAACTGCTGAAAAATCAGCCGGGCGACTGATGGCACAGACACATATACGCTTGGGGGAGCTGGACATCACTGTCACGTTCAAGACGGTGAAGAATGTCCATCTCTCCGTGCATCCCCCCAAGGGCAAGGTGACTCTGGTAGCGCCTACCGGAACCCGCTTGGAAGTCGCACGCGCCTACGCCATTTCAAAATTACGCTGGATTCGCCAGCAACAAGCTCAATTGCAAACCCAGGCGCGTGAAACGCCTCGTCAGTTCGTCACGCGGGAAAGCCATTACATCTGGGGACGCCGCTATCTGCTCACCGTAGTGGAGCGGGAGGCGCCCCCTGAGGTGAAGATGGATCATCGGCGCATCACCCTGAGCGTTCGTCCCGGGGCAGATGCGAACAAACGCGAAGCCACCTATCAGGCTTGGCAACGCGCCTTGCTGCATGCCGCAGTACCTCCTCTGATAGAGCATTGGGAAAGGCGTATCGGCGTGCGTGTGGAAGGCTACTTTCTGCAACGCATGAAGACCAAGTGGGGCAGTTGCAACCACGATCGAGCTCATATCCGGCTCAATACCGAGCTGATCAAGAAACCTCGCGACCTGCTCGAGTACGTGATCGTGCATGAGATGATCCATCTGATTGAGCCGACGCACGGTGAACGTTTCGTCGCCTTGCTCGATCAGCACTATCCCGCCTGGCGGGAGGCTCGTGCGGAATTGAACGCGCTCCCCTTGGGACAGACGGTTCTGGCGACTAGCCACAGAATGGATGAGTGAGGACTCTCGATGGATAACGTTTTCCAATCCCCCGACCAGTGAAATGGCCCTTGGCACCCGTACACCAGTGACGTCTCCCGCTGCCCCAGCGGTCGGCTCGCCTGCTGAAGCCGCCGGCGTCGGGCGTTTCGCCCCCTCCCCCACCGGCCCGCTGCACTTCGGCTCCCTGGTCGCCGGTATCGGCAGTTTTCTCGATGCACGCGCCAGGGGCGGACGCTGGTTGATGCGCATCGAGGACGTGGACACTCCGCGCTGCGTCCCCGGTGCGGCCGAACACATTCTCGCCACCCTGCGCCACTTCGGGCTCGAATGGGATGGTGACGTGGTTTGGCAGAGTCGGCGTCAGGCGGCCTATCGCGCCGCCCTGGAGACCTTGCGCGACGCAGGCCATGTCTTCGGCTGCGCATGCACCCGGCGCGAGATCGCCGATTCGGCGCTCGCGCGAGACGGCTCCCGGGTCTATCCCGGCACCTGTCGCAACGGGCTACCCGCAGGACGTTCGGCGCGGGCATGGCGGGTGCGCGTCGATGGCGTGGTGACGTTCGAAGACGCCGTGCAGGGGCGTTGCCGCGAGGACTTGCCTCGCGATGTGGGGGATTTCGTGGTTTTGCGCGCCGATGGTTGCTTTGCCTATCAGCTTGCGGTGGTGGTCGACGACGCCGAGGCAGGTGTCACGCATGTGGTGCGCGGCGCCGACCTGCTCGACTCAACCGGACGACAGATTCACCTGCTGCGCTTGCTGGGGTATGCGGTGCCACACCACGCCCATCTCCCGGTCGCGGTGAACGCTGCGGGCGAAAAGCTCTCGAAGCAGACGCTGGCCAAGGCGATCGATGGCGTGCCACCGGTGCGCGCATGGGTAGCGGTGCTGCGCTTTCTCGGTCAGAATCCACCCGATGAACTCGCGCGAATGCGTCTTGCTGAGGTGCGGGACTGGGCAATCGCGAACTGGTCGATGGCGAACGTGCCTCGTCTGCGCCACGCACCGACGCCGGCCCTGCCCACCCTCTCCGACGGAACAGCCGTTTCGCACGCAACCCGAGAATGAACGGAGCCCTTGCTGATGATCGATGACATTGCCGGCCTGCGCCGGCTGCTGCTGGAAACCCGCAGCATTGCGGTAGTCGGCCTGTCGGCCAACTGGCACCGCCCGAGCTTTTTCGCCGCCAAGTACATGCTCGACCATGGTTACCGCATCATCCCCGTGAACCCCGCCTACACCGAAGTCCTCGGCCAGAAGTGCTACCCGCGCCTGGCCGACATCCCGGAACCGGTGGACATGGTCGATGTTTTCCGCAAACCCGAAGATGTGCCGCCACTGGTCGATGAGGCCGCCGCGATCGGCGCGAAGAGCTTCTGGCTGCAGCTTGGCGTCATTCACCCTGAAGCGGCCGCGCGTGCCGAAGCGGCGGGCATGCAAGTGGTGATGGACCGCTGCGTCAAGATCGAATACGCGCGCCTGTTCGGCGGTTTGAACTGGGCCGGCGTGAACACCGGCGTGATCTCCGCCAAACGCCCATTGCTGGCAAACCACCGCGGTTGAGCCCGGGCACTCCGGAGACGCTTGGGTACGCGGCAAGTCAGTGCTTGCCGCGAAAGCCGGCAAGCCCGATCGCCAGTCGCACGAACTGATAGGCGAACCACGTTGCCAACCGGCGCAAGGTCGGCAGCCGCCCCCAGTCATCCTGACGCAGCTCCTGCGTTCCTTCACCGTGCATTGCGCGTTCAAGACTGCCACGCAGCTCGACGGCAAAACCTTGGTCCCTGATCACCACGTTGGCTTCACGAGCCAACAGCAGGCTGAACGGGTCGATGTTGCTCGATCCGACCGTTGCCCAGGTGTCGTCGATCACGGCGACCTTGGCATGCAGGTAGCTGCGGTGGTATTCGAACAGTCGAATGCCGGCTCCCAGAAAGTAAGGATAGAGGGCGCGCGTCGCGTGGGCGAGCATGGGGTGGTCGGCCAGTCCCTGGAGCAACAGGGTGACCGAAACGCCCCGCTGGCGGGCGTCGATCAGTGCCTGACGAAAGCGACGCCCCGGGAAGAAGTATGCGCAGGCGATCACGATTTCGTGACGCGCCCTGCCAATCGCTTGCAGATAGGCGTCCTCGATGTCTCGACGGTGGGCGAGGTTGTCGCGAATCAGAAACGCGGCACGAACGCTCCCCGCCTGCGCATCGACGATGCGGGCGTGACGCGAGGCTTTCAGGCGCCGCTTCAGGTTGACCCATGACACCAGGCTCCACAACCGTCGCATCGACTCCACCACGGGCCGCACCAGCGGGCCGACGATACGCACCGAGTAGTCGAAACGTGGCTGCGGGGGCCCCCCGCGCGGAATGTCGTCGATGATGTTGATGCCACCGACGAACACCACCCGGGCGTCGATCGATGCGAGCTTGCGGTGCAGACGGCGAAGACGATGACGGCGCAAGGTCAGGGCACGAATCTCGGGACGGTAAACCAGCACCGAAACGCCCGCCGCCTCGAGTCGCGACTGCATGCGTTCGACAAAGGCCCGTCCGCCGAAGCCGTCCACCAGCACCTGCACCGCCACCCCTCTGCGCGCGGCGCGGCACAAGGCGTCCGCGACCCGATCGCCCGTCGGGTCGGGTTCGAAGATGTAGGTTTCGAGGTACACCTCTACCTGCGCGCGCTCGATCTCCGCACACAGAGCGGGAAAGAACTCCGCGCCATTTTCCAGCAACTCGATCCGGTTTCCGTCGAACAAGCGCGTCACCCTCGAAACTCGAGGTCAGCGGTCAACGCTGCGTGGTCGGAGATTCTTGACCATGGCAGGCCGCTGTGCACTCCGACCTCGGCCACCGCGAAGCCACGCAGATAGATCCGGTCGAGGCGGAGAAACGGGGTGCGACTGGGATACGACTTGGCCAATCGTCCGGTACAGGCCTCGAAGGCTTCGACCAGGCCGAGTCGTGTGGCAAGCAGGTCGGCTGCGCGGTTGTGCCAGTCGTTGAAATCACCGGCGATCACCAGCGGCGCGCCCTCGGGTACCAACTGCTCGATCCGTTCGGCCAGCGCCATCATCTGCCGCCTCCGGCTGCCCGCAGTCAAGCCCAGATGTACGCAGAAGCAATGCAACACGCCCCCGACCTCTGGCAACTCGACCTCGCAGTGCAGCAAACCCCGCCGCTCGAAGCGGTGATCGGAAACATCCTGATTGTGCTCGGACAGAATCGCATAGCGGCTCAGAATCGCGTTACCGTGATGACCGTGATCGTACACCGCGTTTCTTCCATAGGCGGTCTGATGCCAGACCTCGTGCGCCAGGAACTCGTGCTGCGGGTTGGCCGGCCAGTCCGGATGCGTGATCTCGTGACGGACGTGCATCCCCTGCACTTCCTGCAGGAACACGAGATCGACGTCGAGGCTGCGCAGCCGCTCGCGGAGTTCATGAATCACCATTCTGCGGTTGAACTGCGAGAACCCCTTGTGGATATTGTAGGTGCACACTCTGAGTTTCATGGCTCGGCCCCCTTCATCCAGGGCGCTATCTTTTTCACCAGCGCTATAATCCGGGACATCCCGTCACTTTCCATCATAAATGAACAGAATGCAGGTTGCTTACCGCGTTCGTGCGCGTGCCGCGGACATCGAAGCCCGCGCCCGTTCGATCGCGGTCGAACAGAGCATCGAAATGCCACCCCACGCGCTTCGGGACCCACGCGTACGCGCCGAGGTACTCGGCCGCGTAGACGATATCGTCGACCAGGCGGACGGGCACTTTCTCGTCACCATCGCCCTCGCGCTCGAGACCACCGGCTTCGAGGCCGGACAGCTGATGAACATGCTGTTCGGCAACAGTTCCCTTCATCCCGACATCGAGCTGGTGGACGTCGGTCTGCCGGCCGACGCCACTGCGGCCTTTGGCGGTCCGCGCTTCGGGATCGAAGGTCTGCGCCGCCTGACCGGAGCGCACGATCGCCCCATGACGTGTACAGCACTCAAGCCACAAGGCAGTTCGATACGGGCGCTCGCGCAACTCGCTCGCCAGTTCGCACTGGCCGGGATCGACATGATCAAGGACGACCACGGCCTTGCCGATCAGCTCAGCGCCCCCTTCGCCGAGCGCGCGCGGGCCGTACAGGAGGCGGTGTCCGAAGCCAACGCCATCAGCGGTCATCGTACGATCTACGCCCCCAGCCTGACCGGCGGTCCGCGCCGGCTGATGGCCCAGCTGGAAGCCGCGAAGAACGCGGGGGTCGGCGCGCTGCTGATCGCACCAATGATTTCCGGCATGGGTGCGCTGCAGGAGTGCGCCACCGCAGGCCTGCCGGTTCTCGGCCATCCCGCGCTGGCCGGCGCCACGCGCATCCATCCCGCACTCCTCCTGGGCAAGCTGTTTCGCCTGGCCGGTGCCGACGCCGTCATCTACCCGAATCATGGTGGGCGTTTCAGCTTTACCCCGCAACTGTGCCTGAGCGTTGCCGAGAGCGCGCGTGCGCCATGGCACGACATGGCCACGGCCATGCCGGTACCGGCCGGAGGCATTCAGCTGGACCGCGTGGATGAGCTGGTCACCTTCTACGGCACGGACGTCATGCTGCTGATCGGGGGCGCCTTACTCGAAGCACCGGACGTCGAGGCCACGGCGCGCGAGTTCGTTGAACGCGTCGCAGCCCGTGCCACCCAAGGAATGCACCCATGACCGACCGATCCGCAACCCAGCCGCCCGTGCCCTCGAACGACAGCGAAACGATACTGCAACCTCCAGCCGTCCCCGCCTTGCGTCGGGCCCAGCCGGATTTCCGCTGGGACGCGGTGGATGTACTCGAGTACAAACCCGAAGGCAGCGCACCGTTTCGCGACATCACGCGCCAGTTGCTGTTCCGCACCGAGGCGCTGGCCTGCGAACTGCGCTATTTCGAGATTGCAGCAGATGGTCACTCCACGCTCGAACGCCACGAACACGAACACGGGGTGCTGATCCTGCGGGGCCGGGGACGCTGCCTGCTCGGCGATCGCATTCACACGGTCGATGCACACGATCTGATCATGATCACTAGCAACACCTGGCACCAGTTTCGCGCCGACACGGACAGCCCGCTGGGTTTCCTGTGCATGGTCAACAAGGAACGCGACCGACCAGTGCTGCCCTCACCGGAAGATCTGGCCCGGCTATGCGAGAACCCCGAAATCGCGGCATTTATCCGTCCCTGAGGTCTGACTCCGATAGCAACGGGCGGGCCACCTCATGCTCGGACCGAAGGCGGAAACGGCTAAAGCCGTTTCCAACCGAGGCTCAGGAAACGGCCAGCATGCGGTCGAGGGCAATCCTGGCCTGCTCGGCTTCGTGCTCGGGCACCGAGATCCGGTTGACGACATTGCCTTCGGCAAGGTTCTCGAGAGTCCAGGCAAGATGCTGGGGGTCGATTCGCTGCATCGTCGAGCACATGCATACCGTCGGCGCCATGAACTGCACAATCTTGCCTTCGGGCTTGACCTCCTCGGCAAGGCGGTCGACCAGGTTGAGTTCGGTCCCGACCAGCCAGCGCGTACCGGGTTCGGCCGCCTTGATCGTCTTGATGATGTATTCGGTAGAGCCCACGTAGTCGGAGTTGCGGCATACCTCGAGATTGCTTTCCGGATGCGAGATCACCAGGCCTTCCGGATGCTGCATGCGCCAGCGGCGGATGTGACTTTCCTGGAACATCTGGTGAACCGAGCAATGTCCTTTCCAGAGCAGGATACGGGCGTCCCGGATCTGCTCCGGCGTCAGGCCGCCGTACTCGAGGTCGGGATCCCACACCACCATCTTGTCGAGATCGATGCCCTTGTTGAAACCCGTCCAGCGACCAAGATGCTGATCCGGGAAGAACAACACCTTTTCACGCCGCTCAAAGGCCCAGTCGAGGATCACGGGGGCATTGGTGGAAGTGCATACGATGCCGCCATGTTCGCCACAGAATGCTTTCAGGTCAGCGGCCGAATTGATGTAGGTGACCGGCGTGATGCACTCGTCGGGGTTGCCCAGCACCTCGGTCAGTTCGCGCCAGCAGCGACTGACCTTGGCCAGATTGGCCATGTCGGCCATCGAGCAGCCCGCCGCCAGGTCGGGCAGGATTGCGACCTGGTGCGGCTGCGACATGATGTCGGCGACTTCGGCCATGAAGTGCACGCCACAAAAAACGATGAACTCGGAATCGGTTTCGGAGGCAAGACGGGCGAGCTTGAGGGAGTCTCCGGTGAGATCCGCGTGCTGGTACACGTCCGCACGCTGATAATGGTGGCACAACAGCACCGCCCGATCACCCAGCCGGGCACGAGCGGCGCGGATACGCTCCTGCGCATCTTCGTCGCGAAGCGAATTGAAACGGTCAAAACTGATTGTTGCGGTCTGCATTGTGCTTGATCTCTGCTGAAGTACGAGGTGTTCAGAAGTCTGTGACCCCGGGGGTGGCAGCGAGTGCCCACACCGGGACCTGGCCGGGCACGGGTGTCTCAGCCCTGCCGCCAGGGCAACCCGGCGTGACGCCAGCCACCGATCCGGTTGCGATGACCGTTGGCGTCCTTGTCTCCCTCGAAGCCTTCGAGGATGTTGTAGCTTTCGAGATAGCCAGCCTCGGTCGCCGCACGTGCCGCATGGTCGGAGCGGCCTCCCGAGCGACACAGAAAGAGGACGAGTGACTCGGGGTCGACCTCGCGCTTGAGCTGCGAAACAAACGACGGATTGGGCCGGCTTCCGGGGTAGGTCAGCCATTCGATCTGCACCGCGCCCGGTACCTGTCCGACCCAGTCCCATTCGGCGCGGGTACGCACATCGACGAGTTTGGCGCCCGGCGCGAGCTGCCAGACCTCATAGGCTTCGGACGGCGTGAGCGCGCCAGCGTAAGGAAGATCCATGCGCTCGGCGCGCTCGCGCGCGAGCTTGAGCAAATCGCTTAGTTTTCCCATGGAGTCCATCCAGATGAAGTTGGTGAACCGTGAAGTATAGCGCCTGCGAAGTCCCGCGTACCCTGTCCACACCCTTGGAAACCCGGTCGGGGCGGCACCCGCGGGCCGGCATCGTAGCGCCCCTCGCCCATGATTCGGGCCCTCGTTGTCCCTCACGGTTTTACTCTCAGGCCCATTGAGCACGCTACACTGACGCATCCTCGCGGAGGTTTTCATGCCCCACTCGATCGCACCGCAGCCAGAGAAGCCCATGCCGGCGCCGACCGGTCCGGCACGGGCTCGCCGAGTGCAACGCGTCACCATCGCCGCCGTGGCGACCAACGCCTTGCTGGCGATCGGTCAGTTCGTCATCGGCCTGTTCGCCAACGCGTTCAGTTTGGTCGCGGACGCAGTGCATACGCTGTCCGATCTGATCACCGACCTGATGGTCCTCGTCGCCGGCGGCAAGGCGGGCGCTCCCGCTGACCGGGATCATCCCTACGGACATGGACGCTTCGAAACCGCGGCGACGTTCGCCCTCGGCGTCGCGCTCGTAGTCGTTGGACTGGGATTTCTGTGGACCTCGGGCCTGCGCCTGCAGGACATGGCCGCCGCCCCGGAATTGCATCGGGCGGCCCTGTACATGGCCGGCGTCACACTGATCGCCAAGGAAGCATTGTTCCGCTACACCCTCTCGGCGGCACGCCGTCTGAACGCCCCCCTTCTCGAAGCCAACGCGTGGCATGCGCGCTCGGACGCGGCATCTTCGCTCGTGGTCGCGATCGGCATCGGCGGCAGCCTCGCCGGCTATCCGTTTCTCGAACCACTCGCGGCGGCACTGGTCGGTTTTCTGATCGCACGCATGGGTGTGCGCTTATGCTGGCGGGCACTCAAGGAACTCGTCGATACAGGACTGCCGGAGGAAGAAGTCGACCGCATCCGTGGCACGATTCTCGACACCCCCGGGGTCATCGGCCTGCACGAACTGCGAACGCGGCGCATGGCAGATCGCGTGTTGTGCGATGCCCACGTCCAGGTCGACCCACGGCTGACGGTTTCTGAGGGGCACCGAATCTCGGACTCGGTGTACTTCCGCATCCGCGAACAGCATCCTGAAGTGCGCGACGTGCTCGTGCACATCGACTGCGAGGACGACGGTACGCTGCAGACCCCACCCCCGGGGCCTCTGCCGACGCGGTCCGCTGTACTCGAAATGGTTTCGACGCTTCTCGACGGCCGCATCAGACCACGGCGTGTCCAGGTGCATTACATCGGTGATCGCGTCGAAGTGGAAATCCTGCTCGCGCCCGATGCGTGGCATCAATTCGATGCACTGAAACTTCACGAACGCACCGCGAAGGTTCTCGACACCAACCCGGAATACCGGGACATCACCTTTTTCGTGCAGTACGCACCACGATGATGCAGAATATCCAGTCAATGCATTGTTATGGTGCATTATCAGAATGCACGCCAACCGTGAGCGCGCCATTTTCATGCATGCCGGCTTTCCCACGCTCAATGAACCCCTCCACTTTGGCGCAGCCCATCCGCGTCTCGCCGCAACCCGTCCCGCCACCAGGTCCGATGACAACCCGAAAAGAAGCTGGCACGATACATGCTTTAGTGGCAGCAGCGAGACATTGACCGTCAAGCCCTAAATCGCCACACAACACCAGGAGTAGTTATGAACCCTCAAGAAGTCATGAAGATGATCCAGGACAACGAAGTGCGCTTCGTCGATCTGCGATTTACCGACACCCGCGGCAAGGAGCAGCACGTTGGGCTGCCGGTATCGGCTTTCGAGGAAGAGCATTTCGAACACGGTCACCCGTTCGACGGCTCGTCAATCGCCGGCTGGAAAGGCATCCAGGCTTCGGACATGATTCTTCTGCCGGATGCGGGCTCGGCCTACGTGGATCCGTTCTACGACGAAACCACGCTGGTCCTCACCTGCGACGTCATCGAACCGTCCGACGGCAAGGGCTACGATCGCGACCCGCGCTCGATCGCCAAGCGCGCCGAAGCCTACCTGAAGAGTTCCGGCGTGGGTGACACGGTGTATTTCGGGCCCGAACCCGAGTTCTTCATTTTTGACTCGGTCGAATGGTCGGTCGACATGTCCGGCGTCTACAGCAAGATCATCTCCGAAGAGGCCGCCTGGTCCACCGCCGACAAGTTCGAAGGTGGCAACATGGGGCACCGTCCGAAGGTCAAGGGCGGATACTTCCCGGTCCCGCCGGTCGATTCGCTCAATGACATCCGTGCCGCGATGGTCCTCGCCCTGGAATCCTGCGGCGTTCCCGTCGAAGTACACCACCACGAAGTCGCCAACGCCGGTCAGTGCGAAATCGGCACCAAGTTCAATACGCTGACCAAGCGCGCCGACTGGACCCAGGTGCTCAAGTACATCGTCCACAACGTGGCCCACCAATACGGCAAGACCGCCACCTTCATGCCCAAGCCCATCGTTGGCGACAACGGCTCCGGCATGCACGTCCACCAGTCGATCTGGAAGGATGGCCAGAACCTGTTCGCCGGCAACGGTTACGCTGGACTGTCCGACGTCGCGCTGTACTACATCGGCGGCATCATCAAGCACGCGCGCGCGCTCAACGCGATCACCAACCCGAGCACCAACTCCTACAAGCGTCTGGTGCCGCACTACGAAGCGCCGACCAAACTCGCCTACTCGGCACGCAACCGCTCGGCATCGATCCGCATTCCGTACGTCGCCAACCCGAAAGGCCGCCGTATCGAGGCGCGCTTCCCGGACCCCATGGCCAACCCGTACCTCGCCTTCTCGGCGCTGATGATGGCGGGTCTGGACGGCATCCAGAACAAGATCCACCCGGGTGATCCGGCCGACAAGAACCTGTACGACCTGCCGCCGGAAGAGGACGCAATGATCCCGACCGTGTGCACCAGCCTCGACCAGGCACTCGAGGCCCTGGATGCCGATCGTGAGTTCCTGACCCGTGGCGGCGTGTTCTCCAACGAGTTCATCGACGCCTACATCGAACTCAAGATGGAAGAAGTGAACCGCCTGCGTGTGACCACGCACCCGGTCGAGTTCGATCTGTACTACAGCCTGTAATCGCGACCGCGGTTTCATGCGTTGAAGGGACGGGCATTGCCCGTCCCTTTTTTATGGGTTTTAATCCGTTGTCACGACATTCAGCACGGAAACTCTGGTACCTTTCGCATCATGAGGACATCGCTCTCCGCCCTGACCCTGCTACTCGTTGCGAATTTCGCTCACGCCACTGTTTTCAAGTGCATCGGCGCAGATGGACGCGTCACGTACACCAACGACCGGTCGGTTGCCGGGTCCTGCAGTCCGCTCAACCCGGACCAGCCGATATCGACCATTCCCCCGCCGCAGCGCCCGACGGCAGCCCCCGCGCGCTCCACGCCGACCCCAGCCACACGTCAGAGCGGCGCCAGCACCTCGCCAGGAAACTTCCCCCGGGTGAGCCCCGAAGCACAGCGTGCGCGCGATGACTCCCGTCGCCAGATCCTCGAAAGCGAACTCGCGGCCGAACAACAGGCCCTGCAGGATGCCCGAGCGGAACTCAACGACCTCGAGTCGCGCGGATTCGATGACTCGGCCAACGGTGCTCGCGCGCTCGAGCGTCTGCGTCCTTTCCAGGACGCCGTCCAGTTGCACGAAAGAAACATCGAGGCAATCCAGGGCGAACTGCGTCGGCTGAGATAGCGTTTCGATGCTGGCGTGTTTTTTGCTTTAGTTTCGCAAAACACCCGGTTCGAACGCATGACGCACTCCACTCGACAATCCATCCCGAACAGCCCCTTCGCCGGGCTGGACCTGCTTTCGTCGGCGGTTCTCCTCCTCGACGACACCCTGCACATCCGTTACATGAACGCGGGGGCCGAGAATCTGTTCGCGGTCAGCCACCGCAAGGTCCTCGGGCGACCGCTAGACGTCTTGCTCGGCAGCGCCCACGGACTACAGACGGCGCTGGACAACGCACTGCGCACCAACTGGAGTTATACCGGGCAGGATCTACGGATCCTGCGCCCCAATGCCGACCCACTTCATCTGGACTGTACCGTCAGCCCCGCCGAGGCTTCCGGAGTCTCCCTCCTGCTCGAGTTCCGCCCGCTCGACGCCCAGCTTCGCGTCGCCCGCGAGGAACAGCTGCTACAGCAGCAACAGGCCAATCGCGAACTGATTCGAAACCTGGCCCACGAGATCAAGAACCCACTCGGTGGCATTCGCGGCTCCGCGCAGTTGCTCGAGCGCGAGCTTACCGATCCGGTACTGCGCGAGTACACCGAAGTCATCATCGCCGAAGCGGATCGTCTGCAGGACCTGATGAACCGGATGTTGAGCGCGCACTGCATGATGCGCCCGGCACGCCTGAACATCCACGACGTGCTGGAACGTGTGCGGCGCCTGGTGCTCGCCGAGTTTCCCGACATTTCGATCCTGCGCGATTACGACACGAGCCTGCCCGAGTTTACCGCCGATCGTGAGCAGCTGATTCAGTCGGTTCTCAATATCACCCGCAACGCGGCTCAGGCCTTGCGCGGTGTCGGGGAGATCCGGCTACGCACACGCGTCGCCCGACAGGTCACGCTGGCCAAGCGTCGATTCAAACTGGCACTGGAATTGCAAGTGATCGACAACGGCCCCGGAATACCAGAGAGCATCCGTGACAAGATCTTCTATCCACTGGTGTCTGGACAGGAAGGCGGGAGCGGACTCGGTCTGTCCCTGGCCCAGAGCTTCATTGAGCAGCATCACGGAATGATCGACGTAGACAGCCGCGTCGGCCAAACCTGCTTCACGATCCTGCTCCCGATCTCCGAACGGGCGTGACCAAACGTCCGCACCAAAATAGTGCAATGAAAATGAAAACTGTCTGGATTGTTGATGACGACCGCTCCATTCGCTGGGTGCTCGAAAAGGCGCTGGGGCGGGAGGACATCCCCTACGAAAGCTTTTCTTCGGCAAGCGAGGCTTTGCAGGCACTGGACGGCACGTCGACGCCTCCGAGCGCGCTGATCTCCGACGTCCGCATGCCGGGAGAGTCCGGTCTCGAGTTGCTGCAGAAGGTCAAGACCACCCACCCGTCGCTTCCGGTGATCATCATGACCGCATACTCGGACCTGGACAGCGCGGTATCGGCCTTTCAGGGCGGCGCCTTCGAGTACCTGCCCAAGCCGTTCGACGTCGATCAGGCGGTCGATCTCGTCCGACGTGCGCTGGAGCAAAGCACGCACCAGGTTGGTGCGGAAACCGAGACCACGCTTGCCCCGGAGATCCTGGGACAGGCACCGGCGATGCAGGAGGTGTTTCGTGCGATCGGGCGTCTGTCGCAGTCCCACGCCACGGTACTGATCAACGGCGAGTCTGGCACCGGCAAGGAACTCGTCGCGCGCGCCCTGCATCGTCACAGCCCTCGGCGCGACGCCCCCTTCATCGCCATCAACACCGCGGCGATTCCTCGCGATCTGCTCGAATCCGAGCTGTTCGGGCACGAACGCGGCGCCTTCACTGGGGCAGCAGCCCAGCGACGCGGGCGGTTCGAGCAGGCCGAAAACGGCACGCTGTTTCTCGACGAAATCGGGGACATGCCGGCGGAACTGCAGACCCGCCTGCTACGCGTACTCTCGGACGGACATTTCTACCGGGTCGGCGGGCAGCAGCCCATTCGCGCCAACGTACGGGTGATCGCCGCAACCCACCAGGATCTCGAAGAGCGCGTACGCCAAGGGCTGTTTCGAGAGGACCTCTTTCATCGCCTCAACGTGATTCGCCTGCGCCTTCCGCCAATGCGTGAGCGCCGCGAGGACATCCCCCTGCTGGTGCGTCACTTCATGCAGAAAAGCGCACAGGAGCTGGGCATGGAGTCCAAGCGCATCTCGGAGGCAGCACTCAAGTTTCTGCAGGGACAGAGCTTTCCGGGGAACGTACGCCAGCTCGAGAACCTGTGTCACTGGCTCACCGTAATGGCCCCCGGCAAGGTCGTGGACGTGGCTGACTTGCCACCCGAACTGCGCGAACAGCCAGGGATCGAGTCCTCGAGCGACTGGACCGCGGGACTCGGACACCAGACCGACCAGCTCATCGCCTCGAGCCCAGGCTCGGTTTTCGAGACCCTGACCCACGAATTCGAGCGCACCCTGATCCGCCGCGCCCTGGCCGCCACCGGCGGACGACGGATCGAGGCCGCCCAGTTGCTCGGGATCGGGCGCAACACGATCACCCGCAAGATTCAGGAGCTCGGCATCGATGACGGTCGAAACGGTCACCAGGATGGCGACGCGGCATCGTCACCAACCGATTAGGTTGGCGAACATTTCCCCGCACGGTCGCCTCGACGCTGCGGCCGACATCGGAAGAATCGTTTCCCTTTGCGCGCAAACACGATCCGGCTGTTGACCGGCAGGGGTGAAGGTAGCGGATAATGCACACTATTGAGCCGCCCCCTTGATCCGACTTGACATCTGCCACCTCTGCACTCGACCTGCTGCGCATACGTGATTCGCTGGGCGACCGGCTCGACCGGTTCGGGCTGCGTGTCCTTCCCGAATGCACTTCGACCAATTCCGTGCTCATGGACGAACCACCCGCCGAAGACGGACGGGTACACGTGCTCGCCTGCGATCATCAGTCCGGGGGCCGCGGCAGGCGCGGCAAGCAATGGGCATCGTGGCGGGGACACAGCCTCACCTTCTCTTCTCTCTGGCGTTTTCAGCCGGGTGCGCCGGTGCCAGCCGGCCTGTCCCTTGTCGCCGGCGTGGCAGTGGCACGTACCCTGGAGCAAATGGGCATTCAGGGGGTTCAGCTGAAGTGGCCGAATGATGTGCTCGTCCTTGGAGCGAAGGTCGCCGGCATTCTCGTCGAGCTGACCCCCATGCGCGGCCGCCCGCCTGCAGCGGTCATCGGCATTGGTCTGAACATCACGCTGCCCGCCAACGTGGATCTCCCCGCTGCGGCCGAATGCGCACTCCCCCCGACCTCGCTCGCCGCGCACTTGCCAGCGGCGCCGGACAAGAACATTGTGCTCGCACAACTGCTTTGCGAACTGGACGCACTGCTCGCAACCTACGCCGCTGCCGGCTTCGCCTCCATCCGTCTAGCTTGGGAGCAGCGCAACGCCTTTGCCGGATTGCCCGTACGCGTCAGTGGTGAATCGCGGAACCAGAGCGGCATCTGCATCGGCGTGGCAGAAGAAGACGGCGCCCTGCTACTGCGAACAGAGCATGGCATCGAAAGGATACTGGCGGGCGACGTCTCGCTCAGGGAATCTCGATGAACCTTCTCGTCGATGCCGGCAACACACGGGTCAAGTGGGCGCTCGCACGGGGTGGGGCACTGCTGGACAGCGGCACGTTCCCACATCCCGAAACGGAAGCTGCGGTGACCGCAATTTTGCGCAACCACCGCGATATTCGTCGAATCATCAGCGCCAACGTCGCAGGCCCCCGCTTTGGCGATGCACTCGACCGGACCTGCCGGACCACCGGCCTTGAGGTCGAATGGCTGCGATCCGGTGCATTCTGCTGTGGTGTGCGAAACGGCTACGACACTCCGGCACAACTCGGCTCGGACCGCTGGGCAGGCATGATCGGCGCGCGCGCCATCGTCGGCTCGACGTGCATCGTGGTCACGGCCGGCACGGCAACGACGATCGACCTGCTCGATCACGACGGAAGCTTCGTCGGCGGCGTCATCCTCCCGGGTTACGATTTGATGCGCGCATCGCTTGCCGAGCGCACGGCTCAATTACCACTTGCCAGCGGTCATTATCAGGGCAGGCCACGCAATACCGAGGACGCGATCATCTCGGGATGTCTTCGCGCCCAGGCTGGCGCAGTGACGATGATGCACCGGGAGCTCGGCGTACCCGCGGCTCCCTGCATTCTCAGCGGCGGCGCCGCCGACCTGCTCGAACCACTTCTCGAACTACCGGTCCGACGGGAGGACAATCTCGTCCTGCGCGGACTCGCGGTGATCGCCGCCCATCACGCACGTATCGACGAGGAATGACGCCTTTGGCCGACTGAGTTTCGATTCACCAAGACGGCGACACCGTCGGCCGATAATCCGTTAAGCTTGATCTTTTAACGACGTCATCATCCGCAGGGACGCAAACTTCCCACCTTCGACGATGCCCTTTCCCCGACTCCTGCTGATCATCCTGTTGCTGCTCAACCTGCTCGCATTCGCGGCAGGCATGGGCTGGCTCGGAACCGCCCAAGAACGTGGCGAGCCCGAACGGCTGACCAACCAGATCAACCCCGAACGGATTGAATTGATCACCCGGGAAGCCTTCGACCGCTTACCCCCCTCCCTTCCGCAAGCCGAGCGCACCGGGCAACGCACGGCAGTGATGCAGACTCCTTCCATCACGGCGCCCACGGCACCCACCCCCCAGCCAGTCATCGAACCCGACACACCTTCGCCGGGCGCTTCCACCACCATGGCGGCTGCGCAACCGCCTGCCCCGCCCCCCTCCTTGCAACCGGAGGCCCGGATTTGTCGTGCCTTTGAGGACCTCGAAGAAAGCGGAGTCGCCTCGGTACGCAGCGCAGTGCGTGCGTCGGGATCGGAGATCGAGGTGGTCAGCGAGATGACGACCCCACCACCTGCATGGTGGGTACGCATTCCCCCGACCAATGCCCAGACGGCCGAGCGACGGGTCAGTGCCCTCAGAGCACAGGGCGTGACCGACCTTTTCATCATCCGCGACCCCGGGCCTCACCAGTTCGCAATCTCCCTTGGTCTGTTCCGCACCGAGGCCGGCGCGCGTCGCCACCACGAAGACCTGCGCTCGCGTGGTATCGAGGGAATGGAAGTATCACCCCGCGAGCCCGCGCGCTATCGCGTCGAGTTGCGTGGCCCGGAAAGCGCGACGCAAACGCTTGTACGACAGCTCGAGGCGGGTTTGTCGGGAAGCGCCTCCGGGGCATGCCCATGACCATGAACGCGCCACCTTCCCCTCCGCGCGACACCCGAGCCCTCGTCGTCGGCCTGACCGGCGGAATTGGCAGTGGCAAGAGCGCAGCCACCGAACGCTTTGCCCATCTCGGTGCCGCCGTGGTCGACACCGACGGGATCGCCCACCAGCTCACCGGTCCCGAAGGTGCGGCGATGCCGCTGCTCGTCGACGCTTTCGGCGACGATATCCAGCGTGACGACGGCGCCCTGGACCGGGCACGCATGCGCGAGCTGGTATTCTCCGACCCAAACGCACGACAACGCCTGGAGTCCATCCTGCATCCGATGATTCGCGCAGAGAGCGAACGTCTTTGCCAGACAGCAACATCGGCCTACGTCATCCTTGCCGTTCCCCTGCTCGTCGAATCCGGAACCTATCGCGACCGCTGCGACCGGGTCTGCGTTGTCGACTGTCCGCCCGCGTTGCAGCTGTCACGGGTGCGCCAACGCAACGGACTTACTGAGGCACGGATTCGCAGCATCATGGACGCGCAGGCGTCGCGCGAACAGCGGCTGGCAATCGCCGACGACGTCATCGACAACAGTCATGGTCTGGATGCCCTCACCGCACGCGTCGCCGAGCTTGACCGGCGCTATCGTGACCTGGCAGCCAAACGCGGCCAAGCGTCGCCCGACGCGTAGCGCCCTCTCACGCGCCTTTCTCCGCAGCGCACGGTGACGCCATGCTTCCGGTTGCGCGCCCCCCCTGTGCTATCATCAATAGCGTTTGCTGGCGGGGGCGCGAACCGATGCGCCGCTCTCGAACCACCGTTGTGCCGCACGGTCGGGTGCCGCGGTGGCCCCGCCTTTGGGAGCATTACGCAGGAGAACTCTTTTTGAGCGTACCGCAGTGATCATCAGTTACGAATACCCTCTCAACGAGCGCATTCGCACGCTGCTGCGGCTCGAAGACCTCTACCGCAAACTGGCGCATTTCCATCGAGGTGAAGCACCTCAGGACCACCACGTCGCACTGCTTACCCTGTTCGAAATTCTCGAGGTCGCAGGACGCGCTGATCTCAAGGTCGATCTCGTTCAGGAACTCGAGCGGCAACGACAGGTGCTGATGACCTTTCGCAGCAGCCCGGACATTTCTGAAGAAGCCCTGTCCGGTGCGCTCTACGAAATCGAACAGGCTTCATCTTCCCTGCTCGCGATGGCGGGCAAGATCGGTCAGTATCTGCGGGAGAACGAATGGCTGATGGCGATTCGAAGTCGCGTCGGCATCCCCGGTGGGGCTTGCGAGTTCGACCTGCCCTCGTATCACTTCTGGCTCAACCGAGACGCAAACGCCCGTCGGCATGACCTTGACGGCTGGATTCAACCCATGATTCCGATCCGCGACGGCCTGACGATCGTGCTAAGGTTGTTGCGGGCAAGCGGTCACCCCGAGACCCAGATTGCTCGCAACGGTAGCTACCAGCTGACCATGAGTGGCCGCAGCGCGCAGATGATCAAGGTTCGCGTTCCCGCGAGTGAAGCCGTCATCCCGGAGATCAGCGCCAACAAGTACGCGCTGAGCATCCGGTTCGTGCAACCCGAAACCATCGCCCGCCCTCGGCTTTCCGAGCAAAGCGTTCAGTTCGAACTTACCTTTTGCAGTCTTTGAGGCCATGTCCGAGGTCCGCGTCATCAAATGTCCGCAATGCGGCAAGCAACATGAGTGGTCGTCAACCAATCGCTGGCGCCCGTTCTGCTCCGAGCGCTGCAAGATGATCGATCTCGGCGCCTGGGCATCCGAACAGTATCGCGTTCCGGTCAGCGCAGCCCCGGACTCCGACCTTTCCGGAGACCCTCCCCGTACCGACGCCTGATCACGGCGCCCGCCCCACGCCATTGCGATTGACCGCCCCAGGACTCCCATCTGGATTCAGGAGGCCGGCTCCCAAACCCCCCGGATCGCCGCGATACCATGCGCGCCGGCACCGCGCGCCTCGGCAAGTGCCGCCGGGCGCATGCCGCCAAGCGCCAACACCGGCATCGGTAATCCAGCCACCAGTGCACTGAAACACGCCCACCCCAGTCCGGGACGCCCGGGATGCGTGGGCGTGGGAGCGACCGGTCCTAGCAACGCGTAATCCAAACCGAGTTCGGCTGCACGTTCAAGCTCGATCCGGTCATGGCACGATGCCCCGACCCAGTCGAACGCCGGGCGCCGCACACATGACATCAGATCCCGGGCACGAAGATGGATGCCGTTAACTCCGGGCAGCGCTGGCACCGCTGAACCGCTATTGACCACCACCAACGCGTCGTGCTTCGCGGCAAGACTGGAAACCGTGCCAACGAAATCAGTCAGCTCGGCCGAAGACATTCCTGGCTCGCGAACCTGAATCAATGAAAGCCCACTGGCCAGCGCCGCCTCTATCCGGGCAAGCTGCGCGGCGACACCGATTTGATGGGCGCAGGTAATGCCCATGACCGAAGGCAGGCGCAAGGCTTTCAGCACCGGACCGTTTGCCGGCAGCATCGGTTCAACAGCGGTTGCAGACCCGGCATCGACCCATTTCAAATCACTATGCACATGATCATTGACCGTTCCCGACCAATGCGGCACCTCAAAGAAGTACAGGCGCACGTCGGCATGTTCGTAGTGGTGCTCGCGAACAATCCATGGCCACAGCCCCTCTACCTGTATCCCCAGCTCCTCATCGAGCTCGCGTGCCAGCGCTTCGGCCGGCGACTCTCCCCGCTCGACCTTGCCGCCAGGAAACTCCCAGTAACCGGCATAGACCGCATCCTCGGCGCGCTTGCCCAACAGAAAGCGTCCATCCGCGAGACGAATCACTCCCGCCGCTACCTCCACCTGCTTTCGCTCGGCCATCATTCGCGTCCTTCCAGGCGACCGGCATAGTCTCGGGCGAACTGCCAAGCGACCCTGCCCGAACGCGACCCGCGCAGCAGGGCCCACTGCAGCGCCTCCTGGCGCGCCGCCTCGACTGCGGCCCCCTCCAGGCCAAAGACCTGAAGCCAATGTCGAACGATCGAGAGATACTCATCCTGGGAGAACGGGTAGAACGACACCCAAAGCCCAAAACGCTCTGACAGGGAAATCTTCTCCTCCACCGCCTCAGCCGGATGCACCTCGCCATCCACATGCCGCGCCTGCAGGTTCTCGTCATGATACTCAGGCATCAGGTGACGACGATTGGAAGTCGCATAAATGAGGACATTCTCCGGAAGCGAGGCCACAGATCCGTCGAGCACGCTCTTGAGCGCCTTGTAACCGGGTTCTGCCTCCTCGAACGACAAGTCATCGCAGAACAGCACGAACCGTTCCGGCCGCTCTTCAACCAAGGCGATAATCTGCGGCAAATCCATCAGATCGTCCTTGTCGACCTCGATCACGCGCAAGCCCCGCTCGGCATGCGCATCGAGCAATGCCTTTACGAGCGAAGACTTGCCCGTTCCCCGGGCCCCGGTCAACAGCACATTGTTGGCCAGACGACCCTCGATGAACTGCAGGGTGTTGCGCTCGACGCGGGCCTTCTGTTCGTCGATGTCACACAGGTCCCGCATCCGCACCCGGTGCGGGCGCGGTACCGCTTGCAATTGCCCCTGCCCCTTCAGCCGCCGCCAACGAAACGCGGTTGACGCCCCCCAGTCGGGTGGTTCCGGGGCCTCGGGGAGCAAATGCTCGACACGTTCAAGCAGTCGTTCGGCACGCTCGATGATTCGATCAAGTTTCTTCATTTTTCTGCTTGTCCGGATTGTCCCTGTCGCTTCCGTCTTCGGAATGGTCGCGCTTCCTGGGCCAGGTCGCCCAGACGATGGTAAGCAACAATAGCAACGCCACACCTGCTTCGAGAAAGATGACCCACATGCTTGCCTCCACCTACAGCCGGTATACTGTTACGTCCGCACTCCTTCAGTCCAGCCCATCGACCTCATGAAACTCCGAGCACGTACGCCCCATTCCATTCAACCTGCTGGTGACGTCGAGCATACCAGCTCACGTGCCAGGGGCGTACATGGGATTATGCGCACCCTATCCATCGTCAGCCCAATCGTGACAGCGCTCGCAGCGGTCGTGGCGCTTTCGGCCTGTGGTGGTCGTTCGAGTGCACCATCTCCGGTGACCGCCGAACTTCGTTGCCCGCCCGTTCAGACCTGTCCTGCGTGCCCCGCGTGTCCTGCCCCCGTGACTGCCCCCCCGTCTGCCCCGCTCGAACCAGTGCCCGCAGCACCCTTGCGGCGCTCAAACTGGGCTGATCTGCCGGGCTGGGAAGACGATGATCACTCCGCCGCGTGGCCTGCACTGCTGCGCTCCTGCCGAACGCTCGAATCTCAGCCTCGCTGGGGTGAAAGCTGCCGGGCGGCAAAGGCGCTTGGACCCACCCCTTCGTCCACTCAGGTCAGAAACTTTCTTGAATCACGCTTCGAACCCTGGCAGGCAATCAATCCGGACGGCAGCGAGCATGGATTGGTCACCGGCTATTACGAACCGCTGATCGAAGGAAGCCGCCTGCGCTCGGAAGCCTATCCGTGGCCCATTCACGGCGTCCCCGCGGACATGCTGACCATCGACCTGGGAGAAGTTCACCCGGACCTGCGCAACATGCGCCTGCGTGGCCGCCTGGAAGGCAACCGCGTCGTTCCCTACTGGAGCCGTGCCGAACTGGAGCGTCTGGACGGCGGCTTACCTGCACCGGTGTTGCTGTGGGCAGCCGATCCCATCGATTTGTTCTTTCTTCAGGTGCAGGGTTCGGGGCAGGTCCGCTTGCCCGACGGCTCGCGGGTACGCATTGGCTATGCCGACCAGAACGGCCACCCCTACCGATCGATCGGACGGTGGCTGATTGATCGCGGGGAGCTCACGCTGGAAAACGCCTCCATGCAGGGCATTCGCGCCTGGGCCGATGCAAACCCTCATCGCCTGCGCGAACTGCTCAACACCAACCCCAGCTATGTATTCTTCCGTGAGCTGCCGACCGACGGCGAAGGGCCGATCGGGGCCATGGGACTGCCGGTAAGCGCCGGTCGCAGCATCGCCATCGATCCGAGTCACGTCCCGCTGGGCGCGCCGGTATTCCTCGACACCACCTACCCGCTGAGCGATCGCCCCCTGCGTCGCCTGGTGCTGGCCCAGGATACGGGAGGAGCCATCAAGGGAAGGGTCCGGGTCGATTTCTTCTGGGGTTTTGGTGCGCCAGCTGGAGAACAGGCCGGAAGAATGCGCCAGCAAGGACGCAAGTGGGTTCTCCTGCCACGGGAGGACTGACCTCAATCCGCCCCGAATGAGACTGGGTTTCAGGGCTTTTTCGTTAGGTCAGGGGAACGGGATCGACCGGCTTTGCAGACTGAGCACCCCTCAAGCGAAGCAAACAAGGTCGTTGGCCCCCTTGCGCGGGCCAACGTGACTTCTTTACCCCGGCGGTTACTCCTCCACGCCCGCCAGCGCCTGTTCGAGCTGAGCCGCGGGCACGTAGCCACCAAGCCGGCGACCATCCGCAAGGAAAATGGTCGGGGTCCCCTGAATGCGCAGGCGCTGCCCCAACTCCACATTGACGTCGACAACGCTGCTGTCGCACTGCACCGAAGGCGGTACCTTGTTGTCGAGAATCCAGTCGTTCCAGGCGCCAGCCTGGTCTTCCGCGCACCAGATGTTTCGCGATTTGACCATCGAATCCTGCCCCAGAATCGGGTACAGGAAGGTGTAGATCGTCACATCGTCAAGTTGCGCCAGTTCGCGGCCGAGGCGCTTGCAGTATCCGCAGTTGGGGTCTTCGAACGACGCAATGACCCGACTGCCGTCGCCCCGGACCTGCTTGATCGCATGCTCCAGCGGCAGCGAATCAAAATTCACGGCCGACAACTCGGTCATCCGGGCCTGTGTTACGTCACGACGCGTCTGGGTGTCAATGATGCGACCGTCCAGAATGAAACTGACGCGTGCGTCGGTGTAGATGAGCTCACCGCTCTTGAGCACGACCTCGTACAAATCCCCGTAACGGGTTTCGGCCACCGACTCGACCACAGGGGCTCCGATGAAAGCCTCCATGCCCTTCCGGACGGCATCCTGATCCGCCTTCGCGACACCAACGGTCGCAATCAGCGAACACAGGGTGGTAATTACATGCGTTTTTCGCAACATTGACTTCTCCGCGTTTAAAACTTGCCGCTGATCGCATAGCGAATCAGTGCGCTCTTTAGGACCGGCGTACGGTCGGTGAGGTTCATTCCGATACTTCTCGCCGCCGAAATCAGGGGGTGATCGAAGCGGAACAGCCTATTCAGTGCGTGCGTCGTGTACTGAACCAGCAAGGGCTCCTCGGCGCGTGCACGCGCGTACCGTCGCAGCACGGCAAACGCTCCGGGATCGCGCCAGGTCGGCAGACCGCTGATGCATGCGGCAAGTACCCGTGCATCTTGGAAGCCCAGGTTGATACCATGTCCCGACAGCGGATGAATGGCATGCGCCGCATCGCCGATCAGTGCGATACGCTCACGCACGACGGCATCGACCCGCAACAGTCGCAATGGAAATGCAGCCGGCGGGGTGTCGAGAGTCAGCGTACCCAACTCCTCTCCGCCCGCTGCCGCAACCTCGGAGCACAACCGGTCCGGTGGCAACGCCAGGAGCCGGTCAGCTTCATCGTCTGGCGCCGACCACACCATGGAGATTCGATTCCCAGGAAGCGGCAGCCAGGCAAGCACACCGCCCTCGCCCAGAAACCATTGATGAGCCACATTCAGATGGGGCCTAGAGCAGGAGAAATTCGCCACCACGCCCTTTTCACCATATGGCGTGACGCTCGCGGTGATGCCCGCAAGGTCACGAACCGCCGAGCGCGCGCCGTCGGCGCCGACGAGCAATCGCGCCCGCATCGTCCGACCGTCGGTCAGGTCGACCTGTATGGCGTCGACCGAACGATGAATGCGCTCGGCCGCAGCAGGACACAGAACGGTCACGTTATGTTGACGCGTCAAGGTTTCCCATAACTCACGTTGCATCTGCGATGATTCAACGATCCACGCCAGCTCGGACAGACCGCTGTCGAACGCCGAAAAACGAAGCACACCTTGACCGTCGCCACGAACGGCCATCTCACGAACCGGGTTGATCCGAGTCCGATCCATACGGCGCCAGACGCCCAGTTCGTCGAGAAAATCCCGGTTCACGGGGCTGATCGCGTAGATCCGCGCGTCCCACCCCTCCGGCGTTACAGGCAGTGCGCCCTCGACAACGGCGATGCGAAGCGGGACGCCTCGCAGCGCTACAGCAAGACTGGCGCCTGCAAGCCCCGCTCCCACGATGACGACATCAAACTCCATGAACCCGAACCATTGCTTATCGGACCCGGTATTCTGCCCGACAGCGCCCTCGAAGTCACCTTCCGTCAGCGACCGTCGGCGTCCGCTCAGATTCCCCCATCGACTCGCGGGACACAGGCTGTAAGCGCGGCAATGGACCGGGCATCGCAGGGTCGGCTGCGGACCCACTCGCCGAAACATGAGCAGGGAGTGAGTCAACCCCGTGCATGGCCTCACGTTCGCTCACCCCCAACCCCCATCGAATGATCTCGAGCCTTCCGTCCATATGCTCGATGACCCCGCAACAGCTATCCACCCAATCGCCACAATTGAGGTAGCGCACCGAACCAACCATACGATCGGCCGGCCAGTGGATGTGACCACAGATCACCCCATCGAGTCCCTTCTGCACCGTAGCATGAGCGACCGCATCCTCGAAATCAAAGATGAAGCTCAGCGCCCGCTTGACCTTCTGCTTCGCATATCCGGCCAGCGACCAATACCCCGGAACGCGCAACAAGCGGCGCATGCGCGACAGTACGTGGTTGAGACGGACGAGCGCGTTATAGGCGACGTCTCCGAGAATCGCCACCCAGCGGTGATGGCGTGTGACCTGATCGTACTCGTCGCCATGAATCAACCAGTAGCGCTCGCCGGACGCAGTCACATGGACCCATTCCCGTTCGACGCGAATGTCGCCAAAGGCGACGCCGGCGTACTCACGCAGCGCTTCATCATGATTTCCGGGGATGAAGATCACCTTCACACCATGCCGGGCCCGCCGCAAAACCTTCTGGACGACCGTGTTATGGCTCGCCGACCATTGAATGCTGCGGTTCATCGACCAGAAATCGATGATGTCTCCAAGCAGGTACAGATAATCAGACTCATACTCGCGCAGAAACTCGAGCAAACGCTCAGCCTGACACGCACGAGTCCCCAGATGGACGTCCGAAACGAAGACAGCGCGCACTCTTGGCATCACGACCTCCGTTGCGCACGGCGACCTTCGCCCACGCAAGTGGCGCCTGGATTGGCCGCTTGCCAGACCTGCATCAACCGCCCCTCGAAGCAATCGTTAACTTCATCCCAGTCATAACGGGTGGCGGTTTCTCGGGCACCAGCGGCGAGGATCCGTCGCAGCGCCGGATCACTTGCCAGACGAACGGCAGCCGAAACAAAGGTGTCTTCATCGCCCTCCGGCACAACGACCCCGTTGTTTTCGCTGTCGATGATCTGGGCTGCCGCCGCATAGTCATAGGCCAGCATCGGCAGCCCACTTGCCAGCGCTTCGAGGGTTACGTTGCCAAACGTCTCGGTCAGGCTCGGAAACAGGAATAAATCGCTCGATGCGTAATGTTCAGCCAGCGCTTGACCGGTCTGCATTCCGGTAAACACCGCCTCGGGATACTCGCGCTGCAGCGCCTCGCGCATCGGTCCGTCGCCAACCAGGATCAGGCGCGCTTGGGGTTCGAGCGCGCGAATGGCCTGAAATGCCCGAAACAACAGCTGAAGGTTTTTCTCCGGAGCAATTCGACCAACATGGATCACGGCGAGCTCATCGGGTGCGAGCCCCCAACTGTCACGCAATCGCTCACTACGGTGTGCCGGCGAAAACAGGACGGTGTCGACGCCGCGCGCGACGACTTCAACGTTGCGGTAGCCGTTGTGCTTCAGCGCGAGCGCGAGCGCATCAGTGGGCACGAACGTCGCCGCGGTTCGATTGTGAAACTTGCGCAGATAGGCGGTGACGGGCTGTTTCAGCCACGCCACGCCATAGTACCTGCTGTAATGATCGAAGTTGGTATGAAAGTCGGAAGTCACCGGCAGGCGAAGCCGCGCCGCCGCACTGACGGCCGTCCAACCGAGCGGCCCTTCGGTCGCTACATGAACGAGGTCGGGACTCCTCCGGGACCAGGTCCTGGTTAGCGCGGCCCGCGCCGGAAGACCGAATCGCAAGCCGTCATAACGCGGAAGTTTCCAGCCACGCGCCAGAAGCTCCTCGAATTCGGGTCGAGTCGCGCCATGATCGCTCGATGTTTGTCGTGGTCGAATCAGCTGTACTTGATGTCCGCGGTCGATCAGTCCGTCGACCATTCGTTTGAGCGACATCGCCACCCCGTTCACCTCGGGTGGATAGGTTTCGGTCACGACTGCAATCCGCAAACGCGAATCCGAAGACAACTCCTCGGCAGTGAAATCGATTGGCTTCATGCCGCAGGAGCTTAAGAAGCATGCGCGACACGCGTGTTACGCGGAAATGTCGTTTCGATGACTGCGCGCGCAGAGCGATTGCTCACGCACCCCAGAAATGACCGAACAGCACCAGCGCCCAGACAACGAAGACGTTCATCAGACTCATCAAGACAGCCGCACTGCCTATGTCCTTGGCTCGCTTGGCAAGCTGATGATCTTCGAGGGAGATACGATCAACGGTCGCTTCGATTGCAGAGTTCAGTAACTCAACGATCATCACGAAGAACACACTCGCAATCATCAAGGCCTTGGCCATCCACGAGACCCCGATCACGAGTGCGACAGGCACCAGGACGAGAGCAAGTAGCACCTCCTGACGAAATGCATCCTCATGCCGGAATGCAGCGCGAAGTCCATCCATCGAATAATGAAAGGCCCTCCAGATTCTCTGCAATCCGGTTTTGCCCTTGTGAGGACATTGTTCCATCGGAATCTCCAGTATGACCTGATCGACAGGCAGAGCAGAGCTCTGGAATGAAGTAGACGTCAAAAAGCCGCATCCGAGTGATGGATGCGGCTTTTTGGGATGGTGGAGTCTGACGATGACCTACTTTCGCAAGGGCAATCCTAACTATCATCGGCGCGGTCACGTTTCACGGTCCTGTTCGGGAAGGGAAGGAGTGGTTCCATGACGCCATGGTCGTCAGACTTTAACGGGGTAACAAAGTGGAGGTGTAGAGAAGTGTTTGGTTGTATTTGTGATTGCGTTTGTTGGTGAATGGAGTTGGATCCATGGTTATAGGATCAAGCCTCACGGGCAATTAGTACCGGTTAGCTGAACGTGTTGCCACGCTTACACACCCGGCCTATCAACGTTGTGGTCTTCAACGACCCTTCAGCAGGCTCAAGGCCTGAGGGAAGTCTCATCTTGAGGCGAGTTT
>ERZ869909.88-NODE-88-length-136497-cov-9.053328_pt1 | contig 136497 bp, 106 predicted proteins | sample MGYA00520892_ERZ869909 | MGnify/ENA primary metagenome ERZ869909 (study PRJEB32215, sample SAMEA104723947) | bioreactor metagenome | biome: bioreactor; feature: anaerobic bioreactor; material: water | place: China | collected 2015-03-12 ... | reverse complement strand
GCGTTTTTTTTGCCTTTTCAGACCAGGTGGTAGGATGGGCAGGTCCCTTCGACGGGTGTCACAATGAGCCCTTCGACGAGCTCAGGGACCACCCTTCGACGAGTGTCACAATGAGCCTGTCGAATTGCTCAGGGACCACCTGTCGAATTGCTCAGAGACCACCCTTCGACGGGTGGTACAATGAGTTTATCGAATTGCTCAGGGACCACCCTTCCTTCTCACCTTTCCTCTTTAAACTCTAAACTATTAACGCTATTCTCCAATCCCCAATTCCCCATACCCCATATCCATACCTCTCATCCTTAACCCTTGTCCTCAAAACTGATTCCCGCCCTACCGCACCTTAGGTTTCAAGAAATTCCATTATATTTACAGCACTGCATTAAAACACAATCATTAAATATCATCTGAAATAAAACATACTATGGGAAAGATACTCGGACAGCTAAGTCCGCAAGCCGTTTGGAGTTATTTTGAGGAGATCTGCCAAATCCCTCGTCCTTCAAAGAAGGAAGAAAAAATCCTTCAATACCTGAAAGATTTTGCTCGCAAAAATCAACTGGATTGCCAGCAGGACAGTACCGGCAACCTTGTTATCCGCAAAGCTGCAAGTGCCGGGATGGAAAAGCGTAAGACCGTGATCCTGCAAAGCCATGTGGATATGGTTTGTGAAAAGAATACTGATGTGGATCACGATTTTGACACAGACCCCATTGTGCCCTATATCGAAGAAGATTGGATCAAAGCCCGAGGCACCACCCTGGGAGCCGACGATGGTATCGGTATGGCTTACCAGCTGGCAATACTTGCAGACAAGGATATTGTGCATCCTGAACTGGAATGCCTTTTTACGGTAGATGAAGAAACGGGCCTCACAGGTGCCTTTGGCCTGGAACCCGGGTTTTTAAAGGGACGAATACTTTTGAATCTTGATTCGGAAGACGATCGTGAATTGTGCATCGGTTGCGCCGGTGGGATTGATACGATGGCCACTTTTGCCTATGACAGAGTAAACAATGAGATTGATCATCAGGCCTACCGTATATCGGTTAGTGGTCTGCAGGGTGGACATTCTGGCGATGATATCAACAAGGGACGAGGCAATGCCAATAAAGTGCTTACCCGTATTTTGTGGAATGCTGAGCGAATGTTCGAGATGCGGCTGGCCCAGATTGACGGTGGAAACCTGCGCAATGCCATTGCAAGGGAAGCATTCGCCATTGTTACGGTACCTCGCCGCCACCAAAAGGACTTCGAGCTAAAAGTAAAAGAATTTACCCGTCATATGCAGCAGGAAATGAAAACCAACGAACCCGGGCTTCAGATCAATCTGCATGAAACCGCAAAGCCCGAATGTCTTATAGATTTCGTTAGCCAGAATCGTATTCTCAATGCGTTGTATGCCTGCCCACATGGTGTGATGGGAATGTCGCCTGATATTCCCGGGCTGGTTGAGACCTCAACCAACCTTGCTTCCGTGAAAATGACATCAAAGGAGATTTTAGTGGCTACCAGCCAGCGCAGCTCGGTTGCCAGCCTTAAACGCGATGTGGCCGATATGGTAAGCAGTGTCTTTCAACTTGCAGGAGCACGTGTAAAACATGGGGATGGCTATCCGGGTTGGGAGCCCAACGTGAAATCGGAAATACTTTATGTGATGCGCACACGGTACAAAGAACTGTTCGGAGAGGAACCCCATGTGCTGGCGGTGCATGCCGGCCTTGAATGTGGTCTTATTGGAGAAAAATACCCGGGAATGGATATGATCTCCTTTGGTCCCAACATACGGGCGGCACACTCTCCCGATGAGCGCTTGCACATCCCCTCGGTAGAGAAAATCTGGAAGCTTACCCTGGAAGTGCTGAAGGATATACCCGAGAGATAGGGTGTGAGGTAAGTGAAAAGAGAAATGTGGTAGTGGTTTTGGGTGAGAGCGGAGAGCCCAAAGTCAACGATCCCTGAGCGTGGTCCCTGAGCTTGTCGAAGGGACCACTTGTAGCGCCCGTCAAAGGGTGGGCCATGAGCCTGTCGAAGGGACCACTTGCACCACCCGTCGAAGGGTGGTCCCTGAGCGTGTCAAAGGGCCTCAACTTAAGAGTTCCACCGACCCCTCTCCCTATCCCTGGAAGACCGGTTTATGAAAGACCCGGAAGCAATCCTGGGTTGGAGGGATGCAAATACCCCACTGCCAGAATAGCAAAACCCCCGTATTTCGCAATGAAAACGGGGGTTTTGTTATGAATGTAAAATGCGGATCAGATCAAGAACAGGGGTTTGTCGATAAAGCTTTCGTATACCGGGCGGAGTCTTTGGGTGTTGTAATGCTTATCTACATCAACCAGTTTCTTGGTGGAAGTAACGATATCCACAGGGATATTGTCATAACGTCCGTTTTTCAGGATCACCAGGCGGCCATGGATCCCTTTGAGCACCAGGTCGAGGGCCAGGTTGCCATAAGCCATGGGGGCTATGGAGTCGATGGCGTCAGGGTCTCCTGAGCGCACCAGGTAGCCCAGGTGCTGGTTGATGGTTTCCACACGCTGCCCCTTGTTGAACTGTGGCGAAAGTTCTTTGATCTTCGCAGAAACAGCATCGCCGATACCTCCCAGTTTGGCATGACCAAACATGTCTTTTTCCTGGCTTGAAAACATCATATCTACTCCCTCAAAGGAAGCCCCTTCCGAAACCAGTACTACGGAATAGTTGGAGGGGTTGCGTCGACGGTCTTCAACCAACAACTCAGTAAGATGTTCCATTTTAAATTTGTACTCCGGGATTACACAACGGTTGGCAGAACCTGCCATGGTGGGAAGCATGGCCGTGTACCCTGCATAACGCCCGAATACCTCCATAACCAGTACCCGCTCGTGAGAACCGGCAGAGGTGCGCAACAGGTTGGTCATGTGTATGGTACGTGTTACGCAGGTTGAGAAACCAATGCAATAGTCGGTACCAGGTACATCATTATCCATGGTTTTGGGAATAGCCACCACTTTTACACCCTCCTGGTAAAGACGAACTGAATAGCTCAGGGTGTCATCACCCCCAATGGGGATCAGAAAATCCAGGCCCATAAAGTCAATATTCTTGAGCACTTCGGGCGTGAGGTCGTTCATTTCCTTGTTGTACTTGTCTCTCAGATGCTCGGGAACATGCTTCTGGGGGATATGGCTGGGGCGTGTGCGGGAGGTGTGCAGAAAGGTGCCTCCGGTGCGTCCGGCACGGTTTACAATATCTTCGCTGAGCTCAACAAAATTGGCTGAGTTATCCACCTTTTTATCCCGGATAATATCAATCATACCGGCCCAGCCGCGCCGGATACCTATCACTCTGTAGCCTTCGCGCAACGCCCGGATGGTAATAGCTCTGATAGCTGGGTTAAGTCCGGGCACATCTCCTCCACCGGTTAAAATACCGATGGTTCCTTTTACTTTGGGTGTGTTCATTTTTTCCAAACAATTAAAAAGTTAGTATTTGATTATAGTGTTTCTGTCATGTTTTCAAAAGGATGGATCCCCCTTTTACTTTTGAAGCGGGGGTAAAAATACGAAAAAAAATGGTTGTTGAAAATCCGGATGCTTTTTCTTGGAGCATCCTGCAATTACCAGAAATGGTAGCCCAGGCCAAAGGTCCATGCAGTGTTGTATTGCCCGCGGTTGTACCATGTTTTGCCTCCTCCCATATGGGGTCTTATGGGAGTGAGGGAGTTGGAGAAGCCAAAGTGAAACATCAGCCGCTCGCCCAATGGGTGCGTGATCCCCAGCAGGATGTTCAACTCGGCCGGATGAAAGGGTTGACGACCAGTGGAAGGCACCGGGGTGCCAAATTCTTCCTCCTGATAACCCACAAGCACTGAAGCCGACAAGCCGGCTACCAGCTGCAGCTTTTCTGCAAAGCCCACTGAAGAGAAGGACGATACATCGCCCACCCATAGCAAGGGTACTTCTACGTACTGCAGCCGGAACAGGTACTCACGAAAATCATTTCGCTCCGAAGGCACCGCCCGGCTCCCTTTTTCTATGAGCATGATCTCCAATCTTAAGCTGGAAACAGAACTCAACGTAGTGTAAGTGTATACGGCCGCATGCCATCCCAGTTTGTTGGGTCCCCCCAGATTATCGCCCGAAACCTCAGAGGCTACCAATCCTGCGCGTATACCACCATGGAAACGCTGGGCCCAAACCTCCCGACCGGTTAGCACAAAAATCAATGTCAGTGTCAGAAATAGCAGGTTTCGTATCATGGGCAATGTTTTTTGGTTTTGCAATCATATAAAAGTAGAAAAAAAAGAAGTATGGCGGTTCCCCTGGTTTGCTGTTGAACACACAGGGCCATAAATCTTTCTAACTTTGCAAAAAAAAAATTCATGGAAAACAGCAACAAGCGCAAGGTACTGGTAATCCGTTTCAGCTCCATTGGTGATATTGTATTGTGTACGCCTGTGATACGATGTTTAAAGCAATTGCCCGGTGTGGAGCTGCATTTTCTTACCAAACGATCCTTCGCCGGTTTTATGAGCCACAATCCCTATATTGACAAAGTTCACCTGCTTGATAAATCTTTGCCTGCAGTAATAAAGGAGTTGAAGAAGGAGCGATTCGACTTCGTGGTAGACCTTCACAACAACCTGCGATCCCTAAGGGTTAAGCTGGCCCTGGGGCGTCCTTCCCGGTCGTTTCATAAGCTTAATTTCCAAAAGTGGCTGCTTACCACCTTTCGTATCGATCGTATGCCCCCTGTTCATATCGTGGATCGGTATATGCAGGCAGCCGCGCCTCTTGGTGTGGTTAACGATGGGAAGGGGCTCGATTTTTTCATCCCCGACAATGATAAGGTAGCCCTTGGAGATCTTCCGGAAGTCTTTCAAAAGGGGTATATCGCTTTTGTAATTGGGGGTACGTATCCTACGAAACGTTTGCCGGCAGAAAAGATCATCAGCCTTTGCAGCAAGCTTCCCCTGCCGGTGATATTGCTGGGAGGACCTGAAGACGCAAAAGCGGGTGAAGCCATTGCTAAGGCATGCGGAGAAAGCGTATTGAATGCATGTGGCAGGTTCTCGCTCAACAGCTCTGCTTCGCTGGTAGAACAATCGAAGGTAGTGATCAGCCATGATACCGGACTGATGCATATTGCAGCAGCTTTCAACAAACCCATCGCTTCGGTGTGGGGCAATACGGTTCCGGAACTGGGCATGTACCCTTACCTGCCACAGCAGCAGAAGACTGTTTCGCAGATCTTTGAAGTAAAAGGGTTGTCCTGCCGCCCTTGCAGCAAAATTGGTTACAATGCCTGCCCCAAAAAGCATTTTCGTTGCATGGCAGACATGGATGAATCTGCTGTTGTAAAGTGGGTGGAGCAACGAGTGGGAGCGATGTAATAAGAGGCATTGGTTGATGCTGAGAGATATGGGGATTAGAGAATACAGTTTAGAGTTTAAACGGAAAGGTGAGAGGGAAGGTCTGCCCCTGATCAATTCAACAGGGGGTCCCTGAGCCTGTCGAAGGGACCACTTGCAGCACCCGTCGAAGGGCGGTCCCTGAGCAATTCGATAAACTCATTGTACCACCCGTCGAAGGGTGGTCCCTGAGCCAGTCGAAGGGTGGTCCCCGGAATTTGGAATTGGAAGCAGTAAGCAGGGAACTGGAAACTTCCGCAGGAATTTACAGCTTCCCGGGGGTAAAACCCATCTTGCAAAGTCGAAAAGCAATTCGATCCCGGATGGGCAGAATATCAATTGCCCCGGGTTTCAACCCGGGGTCAGATGTTGCCCCCAAAACAAGCGCTGCACCCACCGACTTTAGAGAATATCGAAAGAATTCGTTGCAGCGCAATGCAGCCCGGCCAGGGGTGAGTAGTAGGGTATCAGCTCTAAAAATAAGGGTTCTCTATCCTCTCCTGGCCAATGGTGGTGTCGGGTCCATGGCCGCAGATTACGCGCACATCATCGGGCAGACTCATCAGCTTGTCATTGATGGATTGTATCAGCGTTGCGTAGTTGCCGGTGGGCAGGTCGGTGCGGCCTATGCCCCGGTGAAACAGCACATCGCCGACAATAAGAAGCTGCAGCGGCTCATGGTAGAAGCAAACACTGCCATCGGCATGACCGGGGGTGTACAGCACCTTAAGGTTTTGGTTGCCAAAGGATATGATCTGTTCATCTTCCAGGAAACTGTCGGGCATTACCGGGGTGTCGATGTCAAAACCAAACGTAGCGCCATATTCTACGGCACTTTCCAGGAACGGAAGTCCGCCGGCATGGATCACAGGCTTCAGCCCGTATTGCTCATAAACGAAATTATTGCCCAGGATATGGTCGATATGACAATGGGTGTTGAGCAAAAGAACCGGTTTCAGCTTGTTTTCCTCAATAAACAGTTGCAGTTGCCGTTGCTCATGGCCGCCATAGCAGGCAGCATCAATGATGGCACATTGGCCGGTTTCATCATACAAAACACAGGTATTCACCTGGAAAGGGTTGAATGGAAGGATATGTAAATGAAGCATAAAAGAATTTTTGAAGGATCATTAGTTCATACACAAACCTACGGATTTTTTCCCATTGATGATATAAAAACCATGATAAGCTTCAGCAGGGGAGTGGATGTAATACATCTTTTGATTATTTTTACATGTTAAATTTGAAAGTTGCAGGCTATGCTAACCCAAGATACCATTCGTACACTGGCCCGCTCTTATTTTGAAGAGATCCGTCAGGTACGCCGTCATTTGCATATGTATCCCGAATTGTCGCTGCAGGAGTACAAAACCGCTGCCTTTATAGTGAAGTACCTGGGCGGGATGGGGGTCAGTTTCCAGACAGGCATTGCCCGAACTGGCATTGTGGCTTTGATTAAAGGTGAACTGCCTGGCGACAAGGTAGTTGCTTTGCGTGCCGATATGGATGCCCTTCCGATGGAGGAGCAAAACACCTGCGACTATCGCTCGCAGAAAGCTGGGGTGATGCATGCCTGCGGGCATGATGCACATATGGCCTGTCTGTTGGGTGCTGCAAAGATCTTACAGAATACCCGCGAGCACTGGGGGGGTACCGTAAAACTTATCTTCCAGCCTTCCGAAGAGAGCTATCCGGGAGGTGCCCGCCTGATGATCGCCGAAGGAGTGCTGCAAAACCCGGCGCCGGAAGCCATTCTGGGGCAGCATGTGGCACCACAGATTCCGGCAGGAAAAGTGGGGATACGCAGCGGCATGTATATGGCTTCCACCGATGAAATCTACCTGCGCGTAAAAGGCAAAGGGGGGCATGCGGCCACACCCCATCTCACCATCGATCCGGTGCTTATCGCTTCACACATTGTGGTGGCGTTGCAGCAGATTGTTAGCAGAAATAATACTCCCTGGATCCCCACCGTACTTTCCTTTGGCAGGATCATGGGGCAGGGGCGCATGAATGTGATCCCCGATGAGGTTACCCTTGATGGTACCATCCGTACCTTCAGCGAAGCATGGCGGGCCGATGCCCACCAGAGGATACGCAGTATTGCCCAGGGGGTGGCCGTGAGTATGGGTGGCGATTGCGAAGTGGAAATTGTGGAAGGATACCCTTTTCTGCAAAACGACCCAATCCTTGCTGACAACTTCAGACGTTATGCCGCCGATTACCTGGGCGAAGAAAATATTGTTGAGCTCGACCTGGCCATGACCGCCGAAGATTTTGCCTTCTATTCGCAACATATGCCCGCATGCTTTTACCGGCTGGGGACACGCAACGAAAGCCTGGGGATTACCTCCAATGTACACACTTCAACCTTCGACATCGATGAGCAGGCGCTGGAAACCGGCATGGGGCTTATGGCATGGCTGGCGGTAAAAGAGCTTAATCCGTAATAATCCATCGTACTATTATCTCAGAAAAAGAAACAAGACCTCCGTAATTTCATTACTCCCATGAAGTTAATTTTTGTGCTGATCCTTTCCAGTCTGTTCTCCGTTTTCACACAGACTGCTGCATATTCCCAAACCATTGCCGCGCCTCAAGAGTTGCGCGTTGAAAACTTTGCCTACTCGGGAAAATCTCTAGATATCTCAAATGAAACCCACGACCCCAGGGCAACCTTCTGGAAACCCGATGGAACCTTGCTCTTTGTAGTGGGGCGCAGAAGCAACAATGTTGCTGTGTATCATTGCCAGGAGCCCTGGCAGTTAAACACCGCCACTTTTCTAACACAGGCAAGTATTCCGGGCGACAACCAGCATGGACTGTTTTTTCGCAACGACGGGCTTATGATGTGGGTATACGATCGCACCTCTGTCTGGCATTTTCAGCTTTTATCGCCCTGGGATATTACCACCTTGTCGGAAGGGGTGAGAACAGATCTGAGCCACTTTGCCTTACGAGGGCACGACATAGCCTTCAAGCCTGACGGTACCATCCTTTATATCGACGATCGCAATGCAGGTGTTGTTTTCCAATACACCCTTTCAGACCCCTGGGATGTTACTTCGGGTAATGTGACTTACACGCTTGACCTTAGTCAGATCCAGAAAGAAGTAAGAGGGGTGGAGTTTCTGCGCGATGGACTGACCATGATGCTGATGGATACCGATCGCAGGGAAGTATTGCAGTTTGAACTGGCACAACCCTGGGATATTTCTACGGCCACCTTTGCCGGTGCTTTCGATGTGAGCGATCAGACCCTGCAGGGCAGAGGATTGAGTTTCAGTATCGATGAAAGTATTATGTACGTTACAGCGCAGGATAAGCAGAAGATCTTTCAATATGAGCTTACACTGCAGGATTAGATAAGTATACTGAGTATTCCGGTTATTTCTGAACGGGAATCATTTTTCAGCCATGCCAGGGGTCTCTGTCTGGAATATAAAGCTTGGCAAATTTCTGGTTTTGCAAAGAGTTCTCAGGGATTTCTTTTGTAAAAATACACCCTGGGCATTACCCCGTGTCTTACTTCACTTACCGTAAAGTATCCGCTGCCATCGGTAGCAAAGGCGATGGCTTCGCCCTGTGGCTCCGGCACATAGTGCAGTCGGTGGGGAGGGCGCAGAAAAGCGTCGCGCATTCGTTCTCCTTCCGCGCGGGTCCAGAGAAAAACCTGGTCGTAGGTCTTAATAAGGATTTCCCGGCCATCGGGAGAGATATCTCCTGCAACGGCCCAGGTAAAGGGCAATGTGCCGTATTTCTCTGCCACCAGGGTGTCGCCCGTTGCCTGGGGGAAAGGCAGCCGGTACACCGTAACGGGCATTTCGCGTTTGGTTACGATATAAATGTCGCCATTCCAGGGGTCTATCATCAGGGTTTCGGCATCCATAAGTTTCTGGTCAGGGTATACAAAAGCGATGGTTTCAGCACCGGTAACCAGGATATCCTGTGGTTGTCCCTGGGCAAGGCTCACATCGGGCTCGGGGAAACGATAGATCCGTTTGATGGCATGTTGTGCCCTGTTGTCTCCGATTTCGCCCACGTAGAGGTAGTTGACGTTGGGTTCGGGTCCAGGGCCCATTGCTATGTCTTCCCAGTCGCGGTTTACGGTGCCCTGTATGCGGTAGGTTCCCTTCCAGGTACCATCGGTGGCCACCAGGAAGATCCGGTTGCTGTCGCCACTGTCGTTGTGAGTCCAGAACAGGGAGGATGCCTGGCGGCTGATCACCATCCCCGATGCTTCATCGATCTGGATATTGCTAAGCAAACCCATGTCTGCCGGTCCCTGGAAAAGATCCGATACCGGCAGGTTGTCCATGGAATAGTCGGCTACAAAATGCGAATGATCCGGTCGGTATACATCAGTTTTGCATTGCGTAAGCAATAGCGGTAACAGTAAGTAAAGCCACGTCCGGATCATGCGCTCTCGTTTTAAGTCTTTTCTTTTCAGATGCCTGATCTGCCAGGTCAGGGGTTGAAGTTGCGTTTGCCCTCCTCAAGGAAATCCACAAAATTCTGGATATTGGGGTCATAACCATGGGGAGGAGCTATCATCTGCTCATCATGGTTGAGGATCACGTAGTAGGGCTGTGTGTTCATGCCATAGCGTTCGGCCTGGAAGACGCTCCATTTCTGCCCGATGGTACGGATGGTACGCTCACGCCCCAATGCCGAGGAAACAAACTGCTGGTCTTCGGGCAGCGCAGTGCGGTCATCCACATAGAGGGAGATCTTTACAAAGTCGTTGGCCAGGCTTTGCAATACCCTGGGGTCGGGCCATACGTTGGCTTCCATCTTCCGGCAATTGGCACAGCCCAGTCCGGTAAAATCCAGAAATACCGGCTTTCCGGCCTTTCGGGCAGCTGCCAGTCCTTCTTCATAATCGGTAAATGCCATCAGTCCGTGAGGCCCCTCCTTTACACTGCTGCCCACATAAAGGGTGCTGGCTGCACCTGGGGCGGCTGCAGCTACCCCCCGGCTCAGATCGAAATCCTGTGTGGTGGGTGAAGGAAGGAAAGAACTTACAGCACGCAGGGGAGCCCCCCACAAGCCTGGAAGCAGATAAAAAACAAAGGCAAAGGAAAGGATGGCCAGCATCAGGCGTGGCACACTCATATACTTAAGGTCGCTGTCGTGCGAAAACCTGATCTTTCCGATCAGGTAAAGGCCCAGCAGCAAAGCAATGGCAATCCAGAGCACGATAAACACTTCCCTGTCGAGGATACCCCATTGGGCCACCGCATCGGCAGTAGCCAGGAACTTCAGCGAGAAAGCCAGCACCACAAAACCCAGCACTACCTTTACTGCATTCATCCAGCCTCCCGATTTGGGGAGAGATTTCAGTGCAGTGGGGAACACCGCAAACAGCGTGAAAGGAACCGCCAGTGCCAGGCTGAAGCCAAACATACCGATGGCAGGCCCGAATACATTGCCCCCCGTTGCGGCATCTACCAGCAGGGTGCCCACGATGGGGCCGGTGCAGGAAAACGATACCAGCACAAAGGTCAATCCCATAAGAACCACCCCTATAAGGCCACCGGTGGCATCGGCTTTGGCATCCAGCTTGTTGGACCAGCTGGCGGGCATGGTAAGCTCAAAGGCACCAAAGAATGAGGCTGCAAAAAATATCAGCAGCGCAAAGAAAAACAGGTTGAAGCCAGGGCTGGTAGCCAGGGCATTGAGGGTATCGGCACCAAAGATCATTGAGATGGCCAGACCCAGCACCACGTAGCTGAATATGATGGTGAAACCATAAAAGAAAGCATCGCGAACTGCACGGGCCCGGTTATCGGCATTGCGCAGAAAGAAGCTTACGGTAAGGGGGATCATGGGAAAAACACAGGGAGTAAGCAATGCCAGCAACCCTCCCAGCAGACCTGTAATGAACATGCTCCAGAACGATCTTCCTTGTGTGTCGCGGTCCTCAGGTGTAAAGATCCGGTCCTCAGAGGCAATCTCTGCTTCGTCGTTCTCTTCCACCGCTACATCCTCAGCCGGTTCTCCGGCAGATTCTTCAGCTGCTCCCTCTTTCTGCTCCGTTTGTGCTGCACCTGCAGTGGCAGTGGCAGCAGCCTGCTGGCGGCCTGGCAGAGTAAAGGCAAAATCAATATAATCGGGGGGGAGGCACGATGTAGCATCGCAGCACATAAACATCAGCTCTCCCGTTACCCTTACCGGTTGTGAAGAGAGCACCTCCACCGTACGGCTGAAGGTAACCTGCGGATTGCTGTACATCGACAGCTCCATGTTGAAGTTGGGATCAAATTTTACCTCTGCCCGTGGTGCTACCATATCGCCCACAAAACGGAACCCTTGCGGCTCGTTGAACTCAAACCCTGTGGGGATAGGGCCTCCGGGAGGAATGTCAAGGCCGTAGATCGACCAGCCTGGGTCGATGTGGGCCGTAAACTTCAGTTGGTAGGTGTTGTCAGATACTTTCTCCTGAGAGAAACTCCACTTCACAGGCTCCAGGATCTGAGCCTGTACTGTGAAAAAGCCGGCCATAAAGATCAGTAGAGTGGCCAGAAACATCCTTTGGGCTACTTGTTGCATAACGGGTTTATAGGTTATTGTCCGGATACGTGAAGAACCGGTGGGTTTTGGTTAAGATTATTTTGAAAGTATGCAAAAATCGATATGTTTGATATTTGTTAATTCTGCAAAATTAAAACAATCATTTTGACTTAGGTAGAAATTTCACTTTCAATATGTTTTTTGAAGATTTTTTAACTTTAAATCTCTCATCGGCACGCAAGCCTGCAACCCAAACAATCTTCTCCCCCGAGCACAACAACCATATGTTTTGTTTGGATGTGCGCGGAATTTTCTGATCGGTAAGGTAGTCGCTGATCTTCTTTTTTCCTGACATCCCCAGGGGGTAAAAATAGTCTCCCGGCAATGGGTTGCGCAAGGTAAGCGGGTATTGCAGTGTGTCGGCATCTATCCAGGCAGTATGGGTATTGTCTTTGTCGAACTCCGGGGTTTCAGAGTGCTGGAGGTTCTCTATGAGTATCACTCCCTGAGGCAATTCCTGCCGGCTTTGCTGCCTGGAGAGGGTGAAGACAGCGTGATGGGCCTGTTGAAGGGGCGAAACCAGGAGCTCATGCCGGTCGTGCAGGCACACATGGGTGGGCGAGTAAAACAACTTTCCGGGCTGCCTGTTGTGCAGATTTGCACAAAGGTCGTGGCATACCGGGGCTTCAAAGCCATAGGGGAGGAGCAGTTCGTATACCACCATTTCCATTGCGGGCATGGCCAGCAGGGCAGCAACAGAAATGGCAAAACTATCAGGAGAAGGCCAACGGCAATGCTGCGCTGTAAAGTCGTCGATCGCCTTGCGGATCAATTGGTGGCTCTGGTGGGCAACCAACGACAGGTTCATGAACGCCTGGTCGACCCGTGGGTTGATTTGTCGCAATTGTGGAAGCACATGCAGCCGCAGGCGGTTGCGGATGTATTTGTCTTCCTGGTTGGTATGGTCTTCGCGATACACCAGCTCTTTTTGGCGGGCATACTCCTCAATCTGATGGCGGGTGGCAAACAGAAGGGGCCTGAGTAGATCCCGGGTCTTCAGCGGTATCCCCACCAGCCCTCGCAGGCCTGTGCCGCGTACCATGTTGATCAGCAGCGTTTCGGAATGATCATCGAGATGATGGGCGGTTGCCGTAAAGCAATACCCATGAGTCTGGCGCAGCTTACCGAACCAGCTATACCGCAGGTGCCGGGCGGCCATCTGGATACTGATAGCCTGGCGCCGGGCAAATGCCTCAGTGGAAAATCGGCGCGTATGGCATGCAACCCCCCACTGCCGGGCAAGTTGCTCCACAAAGGCCTGATCCTGGTCCGACTCCACGCCCCGCAAACCAAAATTGCAATGGGCAATGCCAAACGAAAAACCGGCACGGTGAAACAAATGCCCCATCACCACCGAATCCACACCCCCACTCACCGCAAGCAGGATCTCCTGCTGTGGCGAGAAAAGGTCTTTCTCCTGGATGAACTGTAAAAATCTCTCCAGCATGGGTTTAGGGTGTTCTCTTTTTTCGGGACAATGGGCTGGCACAAAGGTACATGCTTTGCACCGATTCACAGAAAGGTTTTTTTTGCAGGTGTTGTAACTTTTGTTGCCCATGCCACGTCATATGCACAAAGAAAAACGATACTTAGTCTGAATTTCCACAATATTCAGACGGATCGCAAAAACAAGATTACAAATCCAAAGCTTTTTTATTATGAACTGCCAGATAAAAACCATCGTCCTTTCATGTTTGCTGTTGGGTGTCACCCTCAGCAGTCCGGCGCAAAGCCTGCGCAAACTCATTGCCTATACCCAGCAGGGGGCCACCATCGAGTTTTACAGTAAAGTAGAAGAACTCATAGAAGAAGAGGAACCCATCCCGGCCCATGTGTCATTAACTCCCTCTGTGGCTGAGCAACCCATTAATATCAGCGCCTTCCGTAAACCCGAGAAGGAACTCGATGAACCCCTCGATTGGGTTCATATGGCCGGCATAGCCACTGAAAATGAAAACCCTCAGGCAAAATAACGTTCTTTCCTTTATGTTGTTTTTGTTTTGATGAGCCCTGCTGCCTGGCAGGGCTTTTTTTGTGTGTTGGTTTTCCGGGAGTAAAGAGGTAGGGGGGTGAATGGGGAAAGGGGAAAGGTGAAAGGTAAAAGGTGGTCCCTTTGACGGGTGGCACAATGAGCTTGTCGAATTGCTCAGGGTCCACTATCGACCGGCTCAGGGCCCACTTAGCATCAACATCAGACATCCTGCATCGCCCCCTTAGCCCCGGAGGGGCGACATATTTGTAGCCCGATCAGAAGCACCCCCGAAACAAGCGCTGCACCTACCGCCACCCGAAAAAAAAGACACAACCCGTTGCAGCGCAATGCAGCCCGGCGGGGGTAGGGGTATGAGGTATGAGGGATGGGGTGCAGGATTTGAGGAATCCCGGATGAGGAATGAGATTTCAGGTTTTGGGATTGGGTATCGACCAGAAGGAACCAGAAAACCGGAAACTTCCGCAGGAATTTCCAGCTTCAGGGTATTTTAAGAAAGGTTTGATGAAATTTTTTTTGGGTCCATCCTGGTGTCAAATAGTCCGACTATGTAGATGGTTGTATCAGAAAACTTATAATACAGAGTAGTTTGCCGGGTAACCACGCATCTGTGCAACCCCTTTTTAAAACTTGATTCTTCGTTGCTCTTAGGGTAAGTTTTGATTAATTCCAGCGACTTATCCAGCTTTGCTATAAATGCTTGTTTTGCGTTTGATGACCATTCTTCTTGCAGGTAGTCAAGAAGCTTTTCGAGTTTCCTGGCAGCCCTGGGAGAGAGAACAATTCTTCTCATTTTCTGTGCTTTTTCAAAATCGCTTCATAATCCACAATTTCACCCTCTTCGACCTCTGCAATCCCCGCTTCGATCTCTTCCTTCTGCTCGTTGGACAAAGAGTTCCAGAAGTCTTCCCTGGTTTCTTTGCTGAGAAGTTTGCGAATGGCCTCCAGCATTTCAACATTCTGCGATTCCAGGATCAATTTCATTAAATGCAATTTGGTGGTTTGAATGTTCATGGCAATTCTTTTTACAAATTTAGTGTAATCAAGGGCAATTTGCAACTCCTTGTTCAGATGGGAAATGTTGAAGTCGTGAAGGAATGAAGAAAGGGAAATGAAAAATAATCAATGGTGATAAATAAAGAATCGGGAATAAAGAATGATGAGAACATTCATTCATTGGCAGCGAGAGAAAAATCGCGAATCGGTTTTGTCAACCGGGGATGGAACCTGTCTTGCAAAGGCGCAAATCAATTCGACCCCTCCGGGGTCGTCGGTATTTTAGGAATGATTTGTTGCTATATGCATAAGACCCCGGAGGGCTCAGGCGCGATTTGTTTTTCAAAGGGAATTGGTGGGGAAAATACGGTCCCTTCGACAAGCAGTGCAGGTGGTCCCTGAGCCTGTCGAAGGGGTCCACCATTGTCGAATTGCTCAGGACCCTTCCCTTTCAACTCAACTCTCAACTCCCTCTCACCTCTAATCTTCATCCCCCCCCCTCATTTCCCATTTTTCCCTGCAACCTTATCCGTATTATTACGTAAAAACCTGAGAATAGCACTTCGGGTTACACCTGAATCATCAACTTTAACCAAAAAAACCATAACTTAGTAAAAAAACAGGGTTGACAGGGAGCGGAGACCCAAAACACACCTTACAGCGATGATAGACAACATTCAGGATCTGATCCCCATCAACTCTCCGGAGGAATTGGGAGCCTGGCAAAAGATCCTCGACAACACCGCCCTGATTGTTTTGCTCGATGAGCAGGGCATTATCCGACATGTGAACCGGAAGTATTGCGCCATCTCGGGTTTTACCCGCCACGACCTGGTGGGCAGAAGCCTCGACAGCCTGCGATCGGAACACGACCCTTCGCGTCCCTGGAAAGAGATGTGGGAACAGCTCAGCAAAGGGGAACCCTGGCGTGGTGAATTCCTCAACAACAAAAAGAACGGTGAGACCTTCTGGGAGGAAGCCGTGATATACCCCATTCAGCGTCAGGATCAGGCTCCCTGGCAATTCGTTTCCATCAGCTCCGACATCACCTCCTTTAAAAATGCCATGCAGATCAAAGATCAGTTTATGGCCAATATCAGCCATGAATTGCGTACCCCGCTGCACAGCATCTACAGCCTGAGCAACCTGCTGGCCGAGACACAGCTTACCCGCGAACAGAACGATTACATAGAGAATATCCTCAACTCCACCAGCATCCTTATGCGTATGGTGGAAGACCTGCTCGACCTGAACAAGATCGAAAACGGCCAGATCCGCTTCGAGGAAAAGATCTTCAGCCCCAAGACCATTGTGGAGAACGTACGACGTATGTTTGATGAGAAGATCCGCCAGAAGCGGCTCGAACTTTCGGTTGCCTTTGATCCGGCTTTGCCGGAGTATGTTACCGGCGATCCCTTCCGCCTGAAGCAGATCCTGCTGCACCTGCTGGAGAATGCCGTGAAATACACCCCCGAAGGTTATGTGCGACTGCATTGCCGTTCAGCCAACGAGCAGGGACGGCCGGTTTTTGCCTTCGAGATAGAAGACAGCGGTATCGGCATTGCTCCTGAGAGCCTCAACCTGATCCAGGAGAAGTTTCAGCAGGCCAATATGGCGCACACCCGCACCTATGGAGGCCCCGGCCTGGGACTGTCGATCGTAAAACAACTCATTGAGCTGCAGAAAGGCTCCTTCGCCATCGAGAGCCAGCAACAGCAAGGCACACGCGTGTTCTTCTCCATCCCCTTTGCCCCAACAAAAGCGGAGACCGAAGAGACTTCACAGGAAGCCGACAAGGCACCCTCCAGCAACGGAAAACCTGCCAATGGTGCCATGCGAGTGCTTATTGCCGAAGATGTGGACATCAACCAGATGGTGATCAAGAAGCATATGCAGAAATTTGGCTTTGAGGCCGAATTTGCCGAGAATGGCAAGATAGCGCTGGAAAAGCTGCGTCGCGACCCCTTCGATATCGTCCTTATGGATATGCAGATGCCCGTAATGGACGGCTATGAGGCCATCCGGGTGATCCGAAAGGAGTTCCCCGAACCCCTGTGTCATATCCCGGTGATCTCTATCACCGCCAGTGTGATGGGAGAGGCGCCCCAGAAATGCCTCGATGCCGGGGCCAACGACTACGTGCCCAAGCCCTACGATGTGGGCGAGCTAAAAAAGAAAATGGAAAAATGGGTGAGCCTCTCGCCCGGTAATACCCACTCAATACCCGAAATTATGCAGGACCATAGCTACAACGAACAGGAACCTTTGATCGACCTGGATTACCTGGAGCAACTTAGCGAGGGGGACAACGATTTCAGCATCAGCATGCTTTCCTATTTCCTCGACAACACCCCGGGGGTGCTGCAGGATATGAAGCAGTTTTGTCGCGAGGGCGATTGGAAAGCCCTGCGCAATGTGGCACACAAGTTCAAACCCCAGCTTACCTTTATGGGGATCAAATCCATCTTCCAGGATGTGGAAAACATTGAGCAATTTGCCAATAAGGTAGAGAATACCGACCAGATCCCTGCCCTGATAGACCGTGCCACCGAAGTGTGCCTGAAGGCCATGGAAGAGATCAGGGTAGAGCTGGAGAAACTTTTGGATAAGTAAGGCATCACAATATGAGATAAATATTTTTCTTATCTTTATTGTGTTGAATCTGCGGGTTCTGCCAACTTACCAAAACCATCCTGAAGATGAAGAAAAGACACAAGGCCCTTTTGGTGCTTTTGTTTATTGTAGTGGGTCTTCCATTCCTGCTATGGCTTTCATGGTTGCTTACCACCCCCCGGCCCATTGCTGTTTTCATCATGGATAAGACCAGCTATTCTGTGGCACGTGCCCAGAACCGTGCCCTCAACTGGGTGCTTACCCATTACCGCTTTGTGAAACCCGATGGCAGGCTCTACAATGCCCTTACCGATTATTACGGCTTTTACCCTGTCGACGACCACCGCTACGAACTCAACGATCTCTCGCAACTCAACCAGCGCGAGCTGCAGCGACTGGCCATCCAGTACCATATGGCGTATTTTGCCGACAGCTATGGCGTGTATACCGATATGTGGCCCGAAGAGGTGCCCGGTATGATGCCCGCACAGAAGCTCTATGGAGGGCTGGTATGGCAGGATCTTTATTTCCTGCAGGAGATGATAGACCGCGACCGCCTGGTCATTGCCGAGTTTATCTTTATGTCGCCCCCTACTACCCCGGCACACCGGCTGCAGGCGGAAGGGCTCTTCGGGATGCAATGGCAGGGCTGGACAGGTAAATTCTTCCATACTTTCAACCCCGAAGAGGAAAAAAGTGTGCCCCCCTGGGTGCCGGTACTCTACCAACAGCAATACCAGCAACCCTGGAACCCCGAAGGAGAAGGGATCATTCTGGTGCATGAAGACGAAACCCTGGTGGTGCTGCAGTACCCCACCCACCTTAACTTCAACCGTCCGCGTATCATAACGGGGCGCGAAGACCGCCGCCGCTTCGGTGTAAGCAACAAGATTGCCTATCCCGGATGGTTCGATATCACCTTCCCCACCGGTGCCAACAAAAAGGTGGTGTCGTGGTTTGAGCTCGACCTTACCCCGCAAGGCAGAGCGCTATGCGAGCAATATGGGCTTCCGGAGAGGTTTCCCGCAGTGATCAGCCAGGATGACCTCAACCGCATGTATTACTTTGCGGGCGATTTTGGGTTCAGCCCGTTGCGCAAAAGGTTTGTGAAAGTGAAGGCCTCGCGTTATTTCGAGCTGTTCCTTGCCGATCTCAACGATCCTACCGACAAGAATGCTTTTTTCTTTGCCTACTATCTGCCTATGATGCGTCGTATCCTGGGTGAGTACCAGGCCGATCTGCTACGCGATTGATTTTCCGGATGTTTTTTCAGAGATGTGCTGCCAGCAAAAGCTCCTCCTCCCCAAATCTGGGCCAGGGGCTGCGGCTGATGATGTTCCATATCTGACGGTCGAGGCCGTTGATGGAAGCATTGGTGTTGTTGAGGATCACGATGAGGGTGTTGCCGGGCATACGCACGTAGGTGGTGCGGAAGCCTCTCCACCAGCCGTTGTGGTAGGGGATGATATCGCCCTCGTGACGCCTTAAGCGATAGCCGAAGCCATAGCTGATGGCATAGCCGCTGCGCAGCCTGCCATGGCTGAAGGCCTCCATCTTGCTCTCTTCGCTGATGAGCAGGTTCATCTCCAGGGCATTGTCCCACCTGAGCAGGTCCTCTGCAGAGGCAAAGATCCCTTTGTCGCCCGCAATGCCATCCACATGATCGGCAGGAATCACCCGCATGCTGCGCCCCATCCGTTCGTGTCCGGCGGCAATACCTTTGGCATGGAGGGAGTCCATATCCATATCGGGGGTGAAAACAAAGGAGTGTTTCATGCCCGAAGGCACAAAGATATGGTCGTGCATGAAGCTGGCAAAGGATTTTCCGCTGAGGCGTTCCACCAGCAGCGCCAGGAATCCGTAACCGGTATTGGAATAGGCAAACCGGCTGCCAGGTCTGAAGTTCAGCGGCATGGGCTGCATGATCCGCATCAGGTCTTCCAGCCCGGGGAGGCGTTCTTGTTTCCAGCGATTGTCGAGCAGGTACATATAGTTTTGCAACCCCGAGGTGTGGTTGAGCAGATGGCGTACGGTGATGTCTTCATGGGGAAATCCTTCCAGGTGCAGGGCTACCGGATCGTCGAGCCGGAGCAACCCCTGTTCGGCCAGCATCAGCACAGCTACAGCGGTAAACTGCTTGCCCACCGATGCCAGTTGGAACGTGTTGTTGCGGCTTTCAAAAGGCCGTTGCGAGGGCACATGGCTTAAACCAAAGCTCTTGTTGTAAACCGCCTTGCCTTTGTGGGCCACCAGCACGGTGCCGTTGAAAGGACGCTGCCCCAGGATACGGTCGAGCTCTCCCTCCAGGTATTCCACATAGCCAGGATGAAACGACACCACCGGCTGATACATAAAGGTGAGATCCATCTCCAGCAACCGTTCCTGCTCCGATTTCTCGAAAGCCTGCTGACGGTTGCCCGTAAAGAGGAAGAACAACAAAAGCACCGGATAGCGCATCCAGCTGAAACGTAAAACAGAATTGAGGGTAGTCATGAGCCTTTTCAACTTTTTTGTCCTCCCCCCGGAGAACACATAATTAAACCTTGCGTGGCAAAAATAACCAAATCCCAAAGCCTGCAAAAGGTGGGTATTGCGTAGATTTTGCAGGTGATATACGAGGGGGTATCTGCCAGTGTTTCCCGAGGGTATACGCACAGCAGGCAAAGAGGTTTCCTGATGTGTTAAAAAGCACGTTCGGGCGAAGGTTTGCCAGCAGGCCAACGGGCCGCTACCCACCGCAACAGTGCCCGGCAGCAGGGATATTTTAAGGTATTTTAACGAAAAGAGGGGGCGTAAGGTGTGGGGATGGGGTATGAGGCATGAGGTATGGGGTATGAGGTGTGAGGTATGGGGTATGAGGTGTGAGGTGTGAGGTGTGAGGTATGAGGTCGGAGGTATGGGGTATGAGGAATGAAGAATGAAGATTGAAAAATGAGGATTGGAGATTGGGCATCCGAACCAGAAAACCAGAAACTTCCGCAGGAATTTCCAGCTTCCCGCAGTTTATGGCTCGCAAAGGCGCAGAGACGCAGTTGAAAAACCGCGAAGCGGTTTTTGTCTTTTCTGGCCTGGTTGCAGGGCGGATCCTTCGACGGGTGGGGGCAAGTGGTCCCTGAGCCTGTCGAAGGGACCACCTTTCGACGGGCGGTGCAGGGTGGTCCCTTCGACGGGTGGCACAATGAGCCCTTCGACGAGCTCAGGGACCACCCTTCGACGAGCTCAGGGACCACCCTTCGGCAAGCTCAGGGACCACTTGTCGAATTGCTCAGGGTCCACTATCAACGGCTCAGGGTCCACTATCGAATGACTTAAAAACCCTTCCCTCTTAACTCTCCCCTTTAAACTCCAAACCCTCACCTCTCAACTCTCACCTCACCATCACTCTTCCCACGCGGGTTTCGTCGCGGTAGGTGATGCGGTAGAGGTAGATGCCGCTGCTCAGGGGGGGTAGGGGCAGGCGCAGGGTGGTGATGCCCCGCGGGGTGGGTTGGTTGTACAGGGTAGCGATGAGGTTGCCCTGCAGGTCGCTCAGCTGGATGAGCACCTGGTCTTCCAGGGGCAGCACAAAGCCCAGGTTTACCACCTCCTGTGCCGGGTTGGGCCAGGGGGTAAGCAGGCGGAAGTCCTGCGTGAAGCTCAGGCACTTGCGGTTGTTGGCCGGGTTATCGTCTTGCTCCAGGCGGGGAATATACGCCTCCACGCAGAAAAAGTCGTAGCTGTCGCGCCAGGGGAACTGTGCCGCGAAGGTATGTTGTGTCAACTCGCCCGGACGCAGCAGGCCCGTCCATTTTTCGCGGATGGGGTCGCGCCCGCTCAGCTGCACCTCCAGCCACAGGGTGTCGAACTCCAGGGTGCCCTGGTTGGAGAGCAGGGCGCTGATCTGCAGGAAGCCCCCCTGCTGTTGCCACGAGAGCTGTTGCACTGCCACATCGATGCTCAGCGGTATCACGCGGATCTCCTGGTGGGTAGCCGCCTGGCAGCCCAGTTCGCTCAGGGCCGTGAGGCGGGTGATGTAGATGCCGTTCTGCGTAAAGGTATGCACCGGGTTGGCCTGGGTGGTGGTGGGGGTGCCATCGCCAAAGTCCCACACGTAGTTGCTGGCCCCCTGGCTCAGGTTGGAGAAGCTCACGTTGAGCGGTGCCACGCCGTAGCGCGGGAAGAAGGTAAACTGCGGCTCCGGTGCCGGGTACACATCCACCAGCTGGGTGATGGATCCTGTGCAGCCCGCCTGTGAGGTAGCCACCAGGCTCACGGCATACTGCCCCGGCTGGGAGAAGGTAAACTCCGGATCGGGCAGCGTGCTGGTGCCCTGGCCGGCGAAGTTCCATTGCCACTGGCTGATGGAGGAGTTCTCCACCGTGCTCAGGTCCTGGAAGGTATGAGGAGTGTTCTGGCACAGCCCCGGCGCGGCAAAGTCGGCCTGTGGTGGCGAGTGTACCGTTACGGGCAGGGTGAGGCTGGGGCGGCACCCGTTGAGGGCCGTTACGCTCAGCGTTACGTTGTAGATGCCACCGGCGGCATACAGGTGCGAGGGGTTGCTCTGGGGGGAGGTGTTGCCATCGCCGAAGTCCCACTGCTGGCTGCTCACCAGTGCCCAGGGCGGTGCTGTGGTATGGTCGGTGAAGAACACCGCTTCGCCCAGGCACGGGGTGGTGAAGCTGAAGTCCACCTCGGGCGACTGGCGCACGTTGATCATCCGGCTGAGGCTGTCGCGGCAGCCCACCAGCGAGGCCACCTCCAGTGCTATGCGGTGGTTGCCCGGATCGGCAAAGGTAAAGGAAGGTGCCGGCTGTTGCGACTGGCCCAGCAGGTTGCCCTGGCCATCGAAGAAGCTCCACTGCCACTGGCCGATGCCCCCTTCCTGGTCGGTGGAGGCATCGCTGAACACCACCGGCACGTCGGAGCAGGCATTGTTGGGGGTAAACCACCCTTCGGGCAGATGGTACACCTGCACCGGGCGGGTGATGCTGCGGCGGCAGGCCGCTGCCGACTCCACCTGCAGGGTGGCAGGGTGGAGGCCCGCCTGGCTGTAGGTATAGCTCACCTGTGCACCCGTATCGCCCGCCACCTCGTTGCCCGGATCGCCGAAGAACCACTGGTAGCTCACAATCTCTGAGCCCTCCACAGTGGCAGTGCCCGTAAACACGGTCGCTTCGCCCAGGCAGTCGGGCGGAGCGGTAAAGTCAGCCACCGGCGCATACCCCTGGAAGCTCAGTGTGGTAGCCACCTGCGCCACGCAGCCCGAAGGGTTGGTGACGGTAACCTGGTAGGTGCCCGGCTGGTGGATGGGCAGGAAAGGCTCCGTGCTGCCATCGGCCCAGGCATGTACCAGGTCGCTGGGGTTCCACTCCGACTGTACAAACAACGTATCGCCCATGCAGAAGGGGCGCGGCTCGCCCAGGGATGCTGTGGAGGCAAAGAAATCCACCTGCACCGTGGCCGTAAACTGGCGGCTGCACCCCAGCGTATCGGTCACCGTAAGGGTATAGGTGCCCGGCTGGCCCGTGATGATGGAAGGAGTAGTTTCACCCGTAGACCACAGGAAGGTGTAGGGGGAGGGCCTTCCGGCCTTATGAAAGTTGCTAGACCCCCTGGTGGACGCTCCACTCAACTCTAAACTCCTAATCCCGAATTGCTCCGCTCTCGGGACTTCCGCTTGGGCTCCAGCTCTTAACTCTTCACTTACAAACTCCAGCTCCACACTCTCTCCTTCGCACAGCAGCACCTGGCTGGCGTTCAGGCCCGTCTGGGTCATGCGCACCTGCAGGCTGTCGCTGCTCTGGAACCCAAAGATATCGGTAACGGTAACGCTGTAGGTGCCCGGGGTATTGACCTCGATGGTCTGAGTGGTTGCACCCGTATTCCACAGGTAGCTTACAAAGCGCTCTCCTGCATCCAGGATCTGGGGGCAGAAGCCGTAGGTGATGCGACGGTCGGGACCCAGGTTGATGGGGGGGGAGTATTTTTGACGCAAATACTCAATTACGCGGTTTTGATCAGGTTGGCTCATCGATCGTCCAAAAATAATTACCTCAGCAATGTCAGTATTCATGTACCCGAAGTTTGCGCCATTGACTCCGCTACCTCTGCTTCCTAAAGTTATCCTGTTGAAATTAAAATTTTCAGACGTGGGTAAAGTCTCAAATAGTAAATTGTTTCTAAATGTTCTTATGCTGGTTTGAGAAATGTTAGCAGTTAAGAAAGAGAATTTATTATTTACCCAGTTAGTAGTGGGCGCTGCTGCATATTTGGGTCTTCTTACTCCTCTTATTACCTGTAAGGCTGCACCATCTTGAAAAGAGAGAGAAATGGTTTGGTTTGTGGTGAATTCACCGGGTATCTCCGAATTGAAAAGCATAAGGCCTGAGGTGTTAAGACTATACGAATTAATTCTTTGGATAACAAAGGAGGTAAGTTCTTCCCCGTTGAATACAAAATTTCCAGCCAGGTTGTCATTAATGCCATCAAACCGGATAAAAGGGTTGCCGTTTAATTCTTCAGTTTCCTGCAGCAATTTAGGTTGAGAGTTGCTTAAAAGTTGATTGAGAAGTATGTTGTTTATTGTATCTGGCCATTGAGAAACATTGTTGCCAGACACAACTGCATTAGAAGCTTTGAGCCAGAGTAGAAGATTTTCATCGGCTGCCGGGCTGTAAACTTCAAAGTGAACTACTTCGCTGGCAATGGGATCAAGGCAGATATTCAGTGCGAATATGCGGGCGAAGTATTTTCCTGATAAAAGAGGAATGTGGTTTATTTCTTCAGGAACAATGCTTCCAGACATTACAATCTGGCTAAAATCAATGTCGGAAGCTATTTCATAGAAAAAAGATGTAGCATTAATTGAAAGGTTTGTTTGCAACGGAACGCTACCCACAGGGTACACTGCGTCTTGCTTTGGGAAAATTATGCTGAAATCCTCAGGGTTGGGGAAAGACTCAAATACTTCTACCTGATTGATAAAGGATGATTGACAGGAGTTTTGTGCAGTAACAGTTAAGATAACATCATAAATTCCTGGCTCATTAAAGATGTGAACAGGGTTTGTGTCTGTAGATGTGATATCCTGTTCAAAAATCCAAAACCATTCTACTATGGGATTGTCTTCCTGCGTGGTTGTTATATCCTGAAATGCTGCAGGAACCCCTACGCATGTAGGATTAACAGTAAATAGGGCAGAGGGTATGTCAAGTACTTCTACGGATGATGTGAGAAAGTTAGAACAATCACCTGTTGCGGTTGCGAGTAAGGTTACATTGTAAATTCCCGGAGCTAAATACTCATGAGAAGGATTTTGGTCTTCAGATTGATTTCCGTCTCCAAAATCCCACAACCAATATAATATTTCGCCTTCGCCCTGAAGAGTTGTAAGGTCGGTAAAGAAAGTTTCAGAGCCAAAGCAAGCAGTAGTTGCCAGGAAATCTGCATTGGGGGCAATACCTGTAACGGTGATTTCAGCCTGATCTGAAGCCAGGCATCCATTATTGTTCGTTACTGTAACCGAGTAGAGGCCACTCTCTGTAATAATAATAGATTGTGTTGTTTCTCCTGTGCTCCATTGGTAAGTTTGAATATCGAAAGATTCTGGAATAGATAAAATGTTTCCAGAGCAAAACTGCTGATTTCCTCCTAGGTGAAAAAGCGATGAAAATTCGTCTATAGTCAAATGCAAAGTATCAGACCATGCAATACAGTCCTGGTTGTCGGTGATCTTTACCCAATAGCTTCCTTGTTCGCCCACGACAATTGAAAAACCGTCATCACCTGTAGACCATTCGAAATTGTAAAGCTCAGGATTGCTTAAAAGCAGTGAGATTTCCTGGCTTTCTCCTAAGCAAAGGATAGATGAAGAGTAACTAAGTCTGGTGTCAGGGAAACTGATATTTATCTCGTCATACGATACAAACCCAAAGATATCGGTAACGGTAACGCTGTAGGTGCCCGGGGTATTGACCTCGATGGTTTGTGTAGTTGCACCCGTATTCCACAGGTAGCTTACAAAGCGCTCTCCTGCATCCAGGATCTGGGGGCAGAAGCCGTAGGTGATGCGACGGTCGGGACCCAGGTTGATGGGGGGGGAGTATTTTTGACGCAAATACTCAATTACGCGGTTTTGATCAGGTTGGCTCATCGATCGTCCAAAAATAATTACCTCAGCAATGTCAGTATTCATGTACCCGAAGTTTGCGCCATTGACTCCGCTACCTCTGCTTCCTAAAGTTATCCTGTTGAAATTAAAATTTTCAGACGTGGGTAAAGTCTCAAATAGTAAATTGTTTCTAAATGTTCTTATGCTGGTTTGAGAAATGTTAGCAGTTAAGAAAGAGAATTTATTATTTACCCAGTTAGTAGTGGGCGCTGCTGCATATTTGGGTCTTCTTACTCCTCTTATTACCTGTAAGGCTGCACCATCTTGAAAAGAGAGAGAAATGGTTTGGTTTGTGGTGAATTCACCGGGTATCTCCGAATTGAAAAGCATAAGGCCTGAGGTGTTAAGACTATACGAATTAATTCTTTGGATAACAAAGGAGGTAAGTTCTTCCCCGTTGAATACAAAATTTCCAGCCAGGTTGTCATTAATGCCATCAAACCGGATAAAAGGGTTGCCGTTTAATTCTTCAGTTTCCTGCAGCAATTTAGGTTGAGAGTTGCTTAAAAGTTGATTGAGAAGTATGTTGTTTATTGTATCTGGCCATTGAGAAACATTGTTGCCAGACACAACTGCATTAGAAGCTTTGAGCCAGAGTAGAAGATTTTCATCGGCTGCCGGGCTGTAAACTTCAAAGTGAACTACTTCGCTGGCAATGGGATCAAGGCAGATATTCAGTGCGAATATGCGGGCGAAGTATTTTCCTGATAAAAGAGGAATGTGGTTTATTTCTTCAGGAACAATGCTTCCAGACATTACAATCTGGCTAAAATCAATGTCGGAAGCTATTTCATAGAAAAAAGATGTAGCATTAATTGAAAGGTTTGTTTGCAACGGAACGCTACCCACAGGGTACACTGCGTCTTGCTTTGGGAAAATTATGCTGAAATCCTCAGGGTTGGGGAAAGACTCAAATACTTCTACCTGATTGATAAAGGATGATTGACAGGAGTTTTGTGCAGTAACAGTTAAGATAACATCATAAATTCCTGGCTCATTAAAGATGTGAACAGGGTTTGTGTCTGTAGATGTGATATCCTGTTCAAAAATCCAAAACCATTCTACTATGGGATTGTCTTCCTGCGTGGTTGTTATATCCTGAAATGCTGCAGGAACCCCTACGCATGTAGGATTAACAGTAAATAGGGCAGAGGGTATGTCAAGTACTTCTACGGATGATGTGAGAAAGTTAGAACAATCACCTGTTGCGGTTGCGAGTAAGGTTACATTGTAAATTCCCGGAGCTAAATACTCATGAGAAGGATTTTGGTCTTCAGATTGATTTCCGTCTCCAAAATCCCACAACCAATATAATATTTCGCCTTCGCCCTGAAGAGTTGTAAGGTCGGTAAAGAAAGTTTCAGAGCCAAAGCAAGCAGTAGTTGCCAGGAAATCTGCATTGGGGGCAATACCTGTAACGGTGATTTCAGCCTGATCTGAAGCCAGGCATCCATTATTGTTCGTTACTGTAACCGAGTAGAGGCCACTCTCTGTAATAATAATAGATTGTGTTGTTTCTCCTGTGCTCCATTGGTAAGTTTGAATATCGAAAGATTCTGGAATAGATAAAATGTTTCCAGAGCAAAACTGCTGATTTCCTCCTAGGTGAAAAAGCGATGAAAATTCGTCTATAGTCAAATGCAAAGTATCAGACCATGCAATACAGTCCTGGTTGTCGGTGATCTTTACCCAATAGCTTCCTTGTTCGCCCACGACAATTGAAAAACCGTCATCACCTGTAGACCATTCGAAATTGTAAAGCTCAGGATTGCTTAAAAGCAGTGAGATTTCCTGGCTTTCTCCTAAGCAAAGGATAGATGAAGAGTAACTAAGTCTGGTGTCAGGGAAACTGATATTTATCTCGTCATACGATACAAACCCAAAGATATCGGTAACGGTAACGCTGTAGGTGCCCGGGGTATTGACCTCGATGGTTTGTGTAGTTGCACCCGTATTCCACAGGTAGCTGACAAATCGCTCTCCCGCATCCAGGGGAATTGTGCAAAAACTTGTATCAGAGGAAATATCCGCTCCTAGATTAACTGGTGGACTATATTTGCTTTGGAAATATTGATGGATTAGAGCTTGCTCAGATGGAGAAAGTGATCTGCCATAAACTAAAACCTCCGCAAGATCAGTATTCATGTAACCAAAATTATTTCCGGATCCCCCGCTACCTCTGCTTCCTAAGGTTATCCTGTTGAAATTAAAATTATCAGACGTGGGCAAAGTCTCAAATAGTAAATTGTTTCTATATGTTCTTATGCTGGTTTGAGAAATGTTAGCAGTTAAGAAAGAGAATTTATTATTTATCCAGTTAGTAGTGGGTGCTGCTGCATATTTGGGCCTTCTTACTCCTCTTATTACTTGTAAGGCTGCACCATCTTGAAAAGAGAGAGAAATGGTTTGGTTTGTGGTGAATTCGCCTGTGATAGTAGTGTTGTATAGGGATATGCCGGATGTATTTACCCTATAGTCGTTAATTCTTTGCACGAGAAAAGAGGTTAACTCTGATCCGTTATATGAGTATTCACCCAATAGGTTGTCATCTGTGCCATCAAACCTTACTATTGGTCTATTGTTGATGCTAATTTCGTTTAATAGGTTAGGACGTTTTGCGAAACTGTTTTGAAGAAAGCTTATATTAGTATCATTGACCGCATTCCAATTGGAGATTCTGCCTTCAATTAGTGTAATGTTTTCTGCTGGGTCAAGCCAAAACAATAAATCAGGCACTTCGGATGGAGAAAAAGATTTGAAAGTAAATTCACCTGTGCCCACCAGTACATTGTTGTGATCTTTGGCTGCAACTTTCCAATAATAAGTGTTATAGGTAGGTAGGGTGATGTTAGCCATGTTGCTAAGGGAAGTTTCCTCGAAGATTATCTCACTGAAATTTGCATCTAAACCAATGGATAACTCATATGTCATTGCCTGAGGTAATATGTTCCATTGGAATACAATCTCCAACTCATGTGTTACCTGTTCATTTTTTGGAAAAATTGCTGTTATACTTTGAGAATATGCATTGAGAACAGACGCAAGTAACAACAATGTTGTAATAAGAGTTTTTTTTCCCATTTTTGGTTATTTGGTGTAAAAATAAAGATTTTTGCTAAGCTTATTTTCATTGAATCACTTAATAGTTTATGTTTAAAACCCTATCTTCACAAATAAACTACTGCGAAAAAAGATTTCTTTAGGAATGATTACATTTGTAGAAATAAATTATTAATAATTCAGGAATGTGTATATGCCACTTAACAAAACCATAATAGAATCAGGAAGGAGAAGTGTTTTTATTGATTTAAAAGAGTTGAAGCAATACCGTGATTTATTTTGGGCTCTTTCTTACAGGGATTTTCGTGTAAGATACGCCCAAACCTTTCTTGGATTTATATGGGCATTTATTCAGCCTATGGCTACTCTTCTGATATTTACATTTATTTTTGGCAAAACCATAAAAGTTGAAACTGATCATATTCCTTATCCTGTTTTTGCACTTGCTGGAATGATTGCCTGGAGTTACTTTTCGTTCGTTATGAGCCAGGCGAGTAATTCTATCATCAATGCACAAGATATGATCAAGAAGATTTACTTCCCTAGAATCATAATTCCACTGTCAAAAGCAGTAACAGGCTCAATTGATTTTGGCATCACTTTTTTTATATATATAGTTTTAATGTTTTACTTTCGGAGTTATCCAACCTGGAATGTAATATGGCTGCCAATTTTCATTCTGATAACTGTTGTTGCATCATTAGGTACTGGAATTTGGTTAAGCGCCCTTACTATACGCTATCGTGATTTTCAGCATGTTGTTCCTTTTTTGGTGCAAATTGGATTATATGCAACACCAATAGCATACCCTGCTCACCTGGTTCCCGAAAAGTTTTTGTTTTTCTTTTATCTTAATCCCATGGCTGGAGTAGTTGAAGGCTTCAGGTGGTGTCTTGTTGGTGGAGATATGCCTGGAAGATATATGTATGTGTCATTTGGAATTGTTACACTTTTGTTTTTTTCCAGCCTCCTTTATTTCAAGAGAATGGAAAGAATTATGGCTGATATTGTTTAAAACCCGATTCATGAAAAACATTATTATTAAGGCAGAAGGATTATCTAAACGATTCAGGATTGGAAGCAAAAGGTCTACGGGTTTGCGGGAAGCGATTTCGAATCAATGGAAGTTATTACTAGACCGCAATAGGCCAGGCTATAAGGAGTTTTGGGCGTTGGATGAATTGGATTTTGAAGTTAGGGAGGGAGATGTACTTGGTATAATTGGGAAAAATGGTGCTGGCAAAAGTACTCTATTGAAAATTTTGTCAAGAATTACTGAGCCCACAAAAGGACGGGTAGAGATAACAGGAAGGGTGTCATCATTGTTGGAGGTGGGAACTGGTTTTCACCCCGAACTTACTGGCAGAGAAAATATTTTTCTCAATGGAACAATATTGGGTATGTCTAAATATGAAGTGAAAGAAAAATTTGATGAAATTGTCGACTTTTCTGGCGTTGAAAGGTTTATTGATACTCCTGTAAAACATTACAGCAGCGGAATGTATGTAAGGCTTGCGTTTTCAGTCGCAGCCCATTTGGAACCTGAAATTCTTATTATCGATGAAGTCTTGGCAGTGGGAGATGCAGAGTTTCAAAAAAAGTGTCTGGGCAAGATGGGTGAAGTGGCAAGTGGCGGAAGAACTGTATTGTTTGTAAGTCATAATATGGCAGCAGTAAAATCATTATGCAACGTGGGAATGTCCTTGGCTAATGGAAAGATTTTCTCGGTTGGTGATATTAATGAGGTAATTCAGATGTATATGGAGTCAGGTTATCTCTCAAGTACATTTATTCCTAATCCTCCAAAGGAGGATATTGATGTTGCCTTTGAGAAAATAAGAGTTCTAAATGAAAACTATTCAGAAACATCTGAATTTACGGTTGATGATACTGTAGTGATAAATTTCGATTTTTTTATAAGAAAGGAGAAGCATCCATATTCTATTTTTGTTATCGTTAAAGATAAGTATGGTGCGCCTGTATTTTCCGCTGAAAGATATATTGACAAAAAAAACCTTAAACTGATAATAAGCTCAAGGTTTTTGACTCGAGGATCTTATTCTTTACATACGTTTATACACATTCCTAAAGTAGAACAAATAGATGTAGCGCAGGATATTTGTAATTTTACGATTTCGGATGCTTCCTCCCCTTTGTCTATTCATGGCTCATATGAGTATGGTAATGTTTTTGGTAATTACGAATGGGCGTAGTTTTGGATAGAAAAGAGTTTATTTAATCTTTGCAGCATGATTAGGTCAATTCATGAAATATGCAATTGCAATTTTTGTAATCATTCTGACTTTCTCTTTTTCGACAAGTTGGATGAATGGAAATTGTACAAATGCCTTAATTGTGGCTATATTTTCACTAATCCCCGCCCGCCTAAAGAAAGTATTCATTTGTTTTATGAGAAGGATTATTTTAAAGATGAACGACATGTTGATAAGTTTTTCAATAAGGCTGGGCAACCTATCTTGGAAGTTGATTATACAAACAGAATTATTGATATTGAACATTACTTCAAATCAAGGGGGCATTTCCTGGAAATTGGAGCTGCTTTTGGTGGGTTTTGCAGGGCGATGAGGGACAGAGGTTGGCGTGTGGATGGCATTGAGATTTCGGAAGATGCTGTTGCTTTTGCAAAGAATGATTTTGACATTAAATTGTTTTGTGGTACCATTGAGGAATATGTTCCACAAATCCAATACGATGTAATTGCATTGTATCAAACACTTGAACACGTTTATGATCCGAAAGGCCTTTTGTTGAAAGCTTATCAGATGCTGCAAAAGAATGGGCTTTTAGTCATTGAAGTTCCTAATGTGAGATCTTTTGATTTGTTGATTAGTAAAGAAAGGAAGAGGCTTTCTTATGATTTGCCGCGGCATCTTTCACATTTTACCCCAACTTTTTTAAGAAAATCCTTAAAAGAGATTGGCTTTGCTATTCTGGAGACTGATCTTTACTATCCTCAATTCGTTTTAGATTTCGTTGGTTTTATTTCACCAATGCAGAAAAGTTTTACCAAAGGTAAAAAAAGCAGTAAAACTGATTCTGAGCCAGGTAAAGCAATTACAGAAACTATTCCACTTGCCCGGAAAACAGATAATCATAAAACGAAATTGTTAAAGTCCGTATCACGTGTTTTTCCTGGATGGAGGTTTACAATTATAGCCCGAAAAGCCTAATGGATAATGGATTAAAGATTGGAACATATATGCTTGCAAGGTATCTGGATCTATTTCTTTTATTTCTTACGAATTACTCGTTATTGCTGCTAACTTGGGTTTTGGGTAGGATATTGGGTAGGTCTGTTAAAATGTCAACAAACAGTATACTGTTTTTGGAAAACTTCCCATTGAATAATGCAGGCTATCAATACCGTGCTAAGAAATGGGCTGAACTATTAAATCAAAATGGGTTCTATTGCGAGGTGCTTACCTGTGCTACCCCTGAATTTGACTTTTCAAGAGCCTGGAGTTCGGATGAATATTTTAGGTTTTACGTTAAAAACATTTCGCTGAAATTTCGACACTGCATATATGCGAGAAAATTTCAAACAGTTGTAGTACGTAGAGAACTTTTAATGTTCAATGATTACGGAAATCTCTTCATGGAAAAATTTTTACTGAAGATTCACCCTAACGTGATTTTGGATTTTGATGACGATATTGCAGCAGCAAAGAATCAACCAAAGAAAATAAGCAATTGGTATGGTAAGCTTCTATTGGAAGATGGAAATAAGTTTAACAATAGTTTGAAGTTGTATAAGAGGTTTATTGTGGCTTCCGATTATTTAAAACAAAAGGTTCTTCATGAGAATCCTTGTTTAGAGCCGATAAAGGTTTTAGTTATACCTACCTGTGTTGACTACGACAAATATCCTGGAAAGCATTACCCAGATAGAATCGAAGAGATAACGTTTGGCTGGATCGGTGGAGATCATAATTATCATTTATTGGACACAATAATACCCATTCTAGATAAACTAGCCAGTAATCACAAATTTAAACTTCTGGTGATTGGCGGACAGCTTTATAAAAGAAATTGTAATTTTGAGATTGAATTTCAGTCTTGGTCTTTAGAAACTGAGGTGGCAAATCTGTATAAAATTGATGTGGGTTTGATGCCTCTTAAGAATAATGCTACAGCTAAGGGTAAGGGAGGTTTTAAGCTAATACAATATATGGGTTTGGGAATAGTGAGTATTGCCAATGATGTTACCATTAATTCTCAAATCATTAATCATGAGAACAATTCATTTTTAGTAAGGTCTGAACAAGACTGGTTTAAGGCGTTTTATAGAATATTGAATAACGAGTTCTCGCTAAGTGAAATGGGTTGCAGAGCAAAAGAAAAGATACATAAACACTATACTTTTGCTGCGAATTTAGATAAATATATGAGGTTTATAAGTTCTGGTTAATTGCAAACATTGATAGAAGCTCTGAAATATTGACGCTTAAACTTTAAAATAAACACAAGCCAATACATGCAAAAGAAAATTCTAGTCCTCGCCCCCCATACCGACGATGGCGAGTTGGGTGCGGGAGGGGCATTACATAGATTTATTGAAGAAGGAAAGGAGATTTTTTATGTGGCATTTAGCACTGCAGAAGAGTCGGTTCCCAAAGGATTTGAATCCAATATATTGTCCATTGAGGTGAAGAATGCCACAAAAGAATTGGGCATTCCCCAGGAAAATCTGATTATTTTTGGGTATGAGGTAAGGAAATTAAGCTATGTGCGACAAGAAATTTTAGAAAAACTGGTTCAAATTAAAAAAGAAATCAAACCCGACCTGGTTTTGATGCCCTCAATACACGATATACACCAGGATCACACTACAATTGCGCAAGAAGGTCTCCGAGCATTTAAAGACACGAGCATTCTGGGCTATGAGTTGCTATGGAACAATTTATCGTTTGATACAACCTGCTTTGTTAAATTAGAAGAAAAGAATATTCAGGCCAAATATTTGGCATTGCAACAATATGAGAGTCAAAGCCACAGGGATTACATGTCTAAGGAGTTTATATTTGCGCATGCAAAAACCAGAGGAGTGCAGGCACGAGCTGAATATGCAGAAGCCTTCGAAGTAATCAGATGGATAATATGACTAAAGGCCGTATTCTTATTCTTTTAGATAATCCTTTCGAAAATGATAGAAGGGTTTATCGCCAAGCGGCATCACTTGCAAAAGCCAATTACAATGTCATCCTTATTGCAGTAAAGAAAGAAAGTTTGCCAGAGCAGGAGGCGATGGCTGGGTTTGATGTTCATAGAATCTTTAATCCGGATATTTTTGACATAAAACAATCAAGCTGCTTCGCATCTTATGCAGGTAAAATATTAGATGCTTTCAGTTTCGACATAATACACGCCCATGATCAGGTAATGTTGCATTTGGCAGTGCAGATCAAAAAGCGGAAAACTGAAACCGTTTTGGTATATGACTCCCATGAATTATTTCATGCCTGGCCATTAAATGTTTCCAATTACGACAGCAACTGGTTGATGTTGAAATCATGGTTGGTGAGAAAATGGCAAATTCTACGTGAAAAACGAAACGCTAAACATATTGACTATTTGATTACAGTGAATCAATCTTTGGCAGATGACTTGAAGCAGCATTTTAAGATACAAAATGAAATATCGGTTGTAAGAAATGTGCCCGAAAAGGCCTCTGTAAAAGAAAAAACTCAGATTTTACGGCAAAAGTTCAACATTCCGGCTCATAAGAGAATTTTGGTGTTTATCGGCGCCAATATCTATAGGCATACCCTTAATTTGGAGCAAGTTATGTCGGAAATGCAAAGTGACGAATATACTGCATTAGTCTTTATATGTGCATTTAACCACAACAGTCAGCCGGTTATGGATTATGTAGCAGAGAAAAACTTTAAAAACATTCACTTTCATGATCTTATAAAGCCTACTGATATCCCATTTTATTTAGCTTCCGCTGATGTAGGTTTGGTACCTACCTGGAACAAAAAGGACTTATCGTATTGGTATGCTTTGGACAACAAGTTATTTGAATACATTCAAAGCGGCATCCCCGTATTGGCCACAAAGCAACCGGAATATAAAAACATTGTGGAAGCGCATCAATGCGGCATCTGCGCTAATCCTGACAGAGAAGGGGATTATGTAAAATCATTGCATGAAATTTATCAAAACTATGATTTTTTTAAGAAAAATACCGCTAAGGCTGCGGTTCAGTTAGTTTGGGAAAAGGAAGAGTCGATTTTGATAAACTTCTATAAAAAACTTATTGATGGGTAAAATCTGTGCCATACACCAACCCAACTTTTTGCCTTGGCTCGGTTTTTTTTACAAAATCAGCAAGGCAGACACATTTATTGTCCTTGATAATGTAGAGATTAGTGTGTCATCGGCAAAAGCCATTACCCATAGAACAAAAATAAAAACCCAGAATGGAATTCAATATCTTTCCATACCTCTACTTCAAACAAATTCCAAACTCATAAAAGACATTCAGATTGACACAAATCAAAGCTGGAAAAGGAAGCATCTTAAAACCATTTATTTTGCCTATAAAAAAGCGATTGGGTTTGATTATATTTATCCTGAAATTGAACAGTTTTACGCCATAGAGACCGTTTCTCTTTCAGAATTTAATCTTAAGTCGATAAAGTTCGTCATGCAATTAATGGAAATCAGAAACGAGCTAATTCTTGCTTCCTCCTTAAATAATATCTCATCAGAACGAAACCAAAGAATCATTGATTTATGCAAAACCGTTGATGCCAATATATATCTCTCCGGATTTGGGGCAAAAAAATATCATGATGAGCTCTTGTTTCAGCACCAAAATATTAAAGTATTGTACACCGATTTCGAACATCCTGTTTACATTCAGCAGCATGGTGCTTTTATAGAGGGTTTAAGTGCAATAGACTTTTTATTTAATAAAGAATGGAGGTAAAAGTTAGCCATACCTACCCAAGCGACATCGCTCTCTGGGATGAGCTATGCCTGAAAAACAGTAATCTGGTTCAGTCCACACATTTTGATAAGGTGCAGGAGTTTTACAAGCAAAAACCCATATACTTTGAAGTATGGGTAGATGCTAAACTTGTGGCAGGAGTAAAGATGTATTTTTGGCAAAGTGAGAAAAACTTCTTAACCCGAATGATTAGTAAAAGGCTCAGTCAGTTTGGGGAAATTGTTTATTCTGAGGAAGAAAACAGAGAATGGATTATTGAGTTATTGCAAAACAAGGTAATTGATTATTTGAAATTTAATAAAATTGTGACCTATGTCGCAAATGGCTTCTATGGAGGAGAAGACTTGCTAATTGCTTTGAGGATTAAAGCGAAAAAAGAAAGTCGATTTAAAATTGCTTTTGTTAATTTAGATGAGGAAGAGGAAGTCTTATGGAGTAAAGTACACTCCAAACACAGAAATGTTATCAGAAAAGCAATCAAAAATAATGTGTCTTTTGGTAGTAGTCAAGATTTTAATTCTTTTTATTCATGTTTAGAATCAACTTATGATAATCAAGAAAAAAAACCGCCAAACAGAGAGTACTTATTGCACAGATATATGATCTCAAAGAAAGACATAGAAATATATAACTCTCTTTGGAACTCTCAATTGCTATCAGGCGCTTGGGTAACCATTTATGGTTCATCAGCTTATTACGAATTTGGGGGTTCATTTCCCAATTCAATGGGCGCAGGAAATTATTTACAATGGGAGATAATAAAAGAATTAAAAGATAGAAAAATTCAAAAATATTATTTTGGACAGATAGCCTTTGATTTTGATTCTGCTAATCTTAAGTTTTCTGAAGGAATATCAAAGTTTAAAATAAGATTTGGAGTTTCTTCTGCTGATTCCTACAAAAAAACATACACCCTGAAAAGAATAGAGTATGCTTTATGGAATGCATTAAGTTTAGTTTCCACCTTGGTTTTTAAACGCAATAACTCATAGATAAACCATTTTTCCACAAATTAATGAACGAACCATTAAACGACAATGATGTAAAGCAATCCTATGCTGACAAAGTAAGCAAGCACTCTGACATAAACTCTGTATTGGATGCAGGTGATAATCCGGTTTCGAAAAGAGTAAATGTTTTGCATGATTACTTTTCAAAGCGCAACCTTTTAAACCACCTTAAACCGAAAAAAAATGATGTTATTTTGGATTTTGGAACCGGAGTGGGTAGGTTAAGTTCTTTTATTTCCAATAAGTGTAGTAAAGTACACGGCGTAGATGCCTCGCCTGAAATGATAAAGGTTGCAGAGAAAAACAAGGATAAAAGAAACGATAAGACAAAATACCATGCTATCGAGTGTCATATTTTGCCTTTTCAAGACAATACCTTTGACAAGGCTTTCGCCTATTGGGTATTGGCTTCCATTAGTAATACAATGCTCGAAAAAATTATTCCCGAAATATACAGGGTGATGAAGCCCGGAAGTAAATTCTACTTTTTTGAGCAAATAAAACAAGAAAGCAGCTATGAGCAAAATATTCATAAAAAAAGAACCATAGAAGAATATCAGGCGCTTTGCCAAACCAGTGGTTTTGTTTTTAAATTTTCCAAACCCGTTCAGCGCATGCCTTCTTATGCCATTCACTATTGGAAAAAATTCCATTGGCTTGGCAAAGGTTTTCTGCCCCTACTATATCGTTTTGAAAAATTAACTCTAAAAAGAAAAACCCGGTTCGTAGATTATTATACCCAAGTATTTGTTTTTCAAAAAAAGTAAGGGTTTCATTATTATCATAATGCACAAAAGCGCATCCCATTATTTAGTATATTTATGCAAAATCATTTAAACAAAGTTCTTGACTCAGGCAATTCAAAAGATTCGCAAAGAGCTAATTTGTATTACGATTATGCAACTAGCAGGATGTTGTTAGAGAACTTGAAACCTGAAAAAACAGACAATGTTCTTGACTTTGGTTGTGGTATTGGGAGACTTACCAACAGATTGAAAAACAAGATTAACAGCATTACCGGTTTTGATATAGACAAAGAATATCTGGCTTTAGCAAAAAAAGCAAACCCTGAGCCGAATGTTAGTTTTTCCTTTAAACTTTCTGCTCTTGAAAGTGCTACATTTAATAAAATATTTTCATTTTGGGTTCTTTGTCTTATTGATGACGATGATTTGGATGTTTTATTTAAAGAGTTTTACCGATTACTTAGCTCCAAAGGTCAGGTTTATGTATTTGAGTTTGTATCCGAAAAAGGAGATGTTTTGAAAGATGCATCAAAAGTAAAAAAAAGACTACCATCATTCTATACCGAATTAGCAGAAAGACACAATATGATAGTAATTCAAAATAAATCAGTTTTTAGAATGCCATCCTATGCCATGCACTATTGGAAAAAACACAGCCGTTTGCCAAAGTTCGCCCTGCCATTTTTGTATAATTTGGACAAAGCTTTGCTTTTTCGTAAACCGGAAAACGTTTTGTATTTTACCAACTCGTATGTGTTTCGAAAAAAACAATAATTCTGCTCTCAACTGCGCACTATCGCTAGGTTAAAGGAATAAAAACTGGTTAAAGTCAAATTGTATTAACTCTATAATAGAAAATGGGTATATAACAAGTAAATTGTTAGCAAAGAATTAGGGTAAACCCGTTGTAGTGGCTATCTAATTTTTAATTACTCTATAACAAACCCAAATGAAAAAACTGCTCCTCCTCACCTACTATTTCCCTCCCGGCAATTTCGCCGGCAGCTATCGTATGCAAGCATGGGCTGAGCATTTGCATTTGTATGGTTATTACCCGATTGTGGTAACCCGTCATTGGGAAGATAATGCAACCGATTTTACTGCCATCAGCCAGCAAACGCATATTTCCAGAGAAGATAAAGAAGCTTATACGGTTTACCGCTTGCCCTTTAAAGGGAGCATACGAGACCGGCTGGTAAAAAGAGATGGGGCCGCAGGGAAATTGATTGGAAAATTTTTCTCATTGTTCCAGGTGTTGGGGCAAAATTACTTTTTACATTCAGTGCCTTATCGCAGTTTGTATGATTTCTCGCGCAAGTTGCTTAAAGAGCAACCAGATATTCAAACCGTTGTCACCAGTGGCAGGCCATTTTTGTTGTTTCGATTTGGTTATTTGCTAAAAAAGGAGTTTCCGAAAATTGCATGGCTGGCCGACTATCGCGATCCATGGAACTCATGCCCCTTGATTGAGCAATCCCTAAAGCAAAAGTGGTTTCGTTTGCTGGAAAAGCCTCTGGAGAAAAAGTGGGTTGCAAAGGCAGATGCCATTGTTACTGTGTCAGAGGGTGTGGCAAGTTCTTTAGGTCGGGTTCTTCCTGGGCGCGAGGTTCATGTTGTTACCAATGGGTTTGAGGACTTTTTCAAATCACCGGTTCATACGCATGCAAACCGTCTTACGATTGCCTACATCGGTAGTTTATACGACAGTCAGCATATTGAAATCTTTTTGGAGGGGTTTAAGGGTTTTATTGCCCATAGCAAACAGCCTCCTGAAATAGTTCTTGAATTTCTCGGATTGGGAAACAATGCGCGTCAGAATTCCCGGGTGAAAAGAACAATGGCGGGATTTGAAAGGTTTTATATGATCATACCCTGGTTGCTGAAAAAAGATCTGATGCTCAAGGCGGCCAGCGCTCATTTGCTGCTTTTGTGTGGGATGCCTGAAAGGAAGGGGACGTATACCGCAAAATTCTTCGATTATCTTTCGCTGCAGAAAAACATTGTTTTATGCCCCTCAGATAAGGATGTGCTTGAAAAGACCATTCAGGAAACCTGCGCGGGAAGGGTGCTCCATACCCCGGAAGAGGTTTGCGAATTTTTGCAGGAGGTATATGCGCATTGGTTGGATCATAAGTCAATCCCTTACAATGGCAAGCAGGAAGCTTTGCTTACTTTTACCCATAAAAATCAAGTTGAAAGATTGTCTCACATTTTGTCGAGTATTCATCATCGATAATGGCTGTATTATGATTGAACCCGGAAATGTTACTGCTGTCGAATTACAAAAATGCACGATTTGCGATTGTGGCAAACTTAGGCCGATGCCAGGTTTTGAAGATAAGTTTTTACATTCCTGCCGGGATTGTGGTTTCGTATTTGCAACCAAAATTCCCACAGAGAAGGAGCTGAAAGATTATTACAACAATTATTCATATGATAAGGCGTATTATGTATCCCCCATTACCTTGAAAAGGTATGAGGAGATTCTTCAGGGGCTTGCACGCTACAGAAAATTGAACCGTTTGCTGGATGTGGGGTGTGGTAATGGGATCTTTCTGGGGGTTGCCCAAAGCATGGGTTGGGAAGTGTATGGGGTAGAGTTCTCTCAGAAAGGTGTGGCGGTTTGCCAGGAAAATGGTTTGGAAAATGTTTACCAGGGCACCCTGGAAGGACTTTTTCACAAGATACCGGAGGTGGATGTAGTGATCTCTATTGAGGTGCTGGAGCATATCAATACGCCCCGTTCGGAAGTAGAGTTGTTTTACCGCAAACTAAGGAATGGGGGTGCCGTTTATCTGACCACACCCAATTTCAACAGCCTGAACCGATATCTTACCGGTGCGGATTACGATGTGATTGCCTACCCTGAGCATTTGTCGTATTTTACCCGTAAAACACTTAGGAGGCTCTTTCAGGATGTAGGTTTCCAATCTAAAAACATTCAAACTACCGGGGTGAGCCTGAGTCGTTTCGCTAACTCCACAAAAAAGAGCGGGAAAGAGAACCCATTTGTATCCGGGAGTCAGGACGAGAAGCTGCGCATTGCCAGCGAAACCAGGGCGCATATGAGACTGCTCAAAAAAATGGCAAACAGGTTGCTGGATGTCACCGGCACCGGGCTCAGCCTCAAGGGGTTGTTTGAGAAGCCCTCAGGTTGAATCCGAGCCAATCTCTTTGGATCTGTAATACAGGATAAACAATGCCCCTAAAAGGAAGGGGATCAGGGGTGTTTTCAATCGCATCAGGGCACCGAAGTTGGCGGTGGCTACCCCCACAGCAAAGGCAAATACCAGGGCAAAGGAGAGAGAGAAGATCACCAGGGGCTCGTCAAAGGCGATCTTTACGGTTTTTACGGGGCCTGTGCGCCATACAATCACCAGCATCATCAGAAAGAAGGCTGTATTCTCCAGGGCGGCCAGCAACATTGCCGGATTGCGAATCTCCCATAAAAAGGGGCGGAACAGCCCCGCTGTAATGGCCGCAGGGGCTTTGGAGAAAAAATTAGACAGAGTACCGTCGAAAGTGCCCAGGTCGTAAAACCCTTCTCCATACTGGGTGTAGCGTGTATGGTCCTCGTAGGTGATGATGGCCTTTTGAAGAATACTCTCCATGCTGCCATACTCCCCCAGTACCTCCCCGAACAGGGAGAGCAAGCCCAGCCCCAACCCCAGGAAAAGGACCGTAATCAGGGGGGCAGAAATAACCCTTACCACTGCATTGTCAAATCTTTTGATGTAGTTCCACCCCAGCCAGATCAACACCCCGGGCAACAGGGCCACAATGATATAGGCTTTGATGGAGAGGATGATCCACAACGTAAAAAGGGTTGAGAGCAGATTCAGGAATACCTTCTTTTTCAGCACAAAGACATGGTACACCGCATACAGAAACCAGCCGGTCATGGAGAGGGCTATGGTGTCCTTCAGGATGCCCGACCCCCAGAACAATACGGAAGGAAAGAAAAGTATGGCAAAGGCAAAGGGCTTGTAGTAGCGGGGGTACAGATGCACAAACAGCATGTACAATTTCCAGTAGCCTGTATAGAAAAACCAGGCAAACAAAATGCTGGTGGTAAAATAGTTTAGGAATCCCAGCAGGGTAAAAACACTGGTATAGCGTACCACATTGAAGGAGCTCAGGTCATGAGCGTATCCTGGGTAGCCTGTATAGGGGGTAAAGGCAGAAAGGTTTTCGGTGCTTAAACTGCCCAGTATGATGCGGATATAGGCGGCAGGTTCTTCCATAAAAAGGTTAACCATGGCCAGGGAGCTGCGGAAATATCCAGTGGTGTCCCCCCCATCATAGTAAAATATGTAAGCAAGTCCTAACACCATTGCACCCCCCACCTTGGCAAACAACCCCCAGGCATAGTACTGGTAAGCGGGCTGGGTATCGCGTTTCTGCCGCTGGATATGGAAAGCCCATATAAACATGACCATCAGGTACACGACCATGATCACATAGTCGGTGAGGGAGGGGAATAGGGTGCGTGTCCAGATATCGGCGGGCTGCATGGGCCTGTTTTTGGGGCAAAGATACACATTATTTGCTGCAGGCCGCATAGGGCCCTGCAAAGGGTGGGGGGTAGCCGGAGAGGGAAGGGCAGGGTACAGGTCGTGTAAAAACGAGGATTGGGCGAAGAAATGCAATGCGTACAAGAGGAAGAGGGTGATACATGCGACAGGAAAATAAAAAAAGCAGATAAAAAAATAACCGGAGGTTGGGTTTGAAATAAATCTTCATATCTTTGGCGGCGATTATGTTTCGACTGCTGCATGTTTTCCTTCTGTCAATGGCCCTGGTTTTGGGTTTGGGTGCTGTGCTCCAGCTGGGGTACGGCCTTTTGCAGCATTTAGAGCCGGTAAACCGCCGCCCGGGCGATGTGTATGACCCCTCCCTGGCCCGCCTCAACACGCTGGTCCGGCTGGAGACTTTCGTAGACAGCCTGGCCCGCGCACAGCAACTTACCCCCGACAGCCTCCCTGCTTACATCAACCTGGCCGACAGCGTGGTGCGCATGCGCTTCTACCACGGCCTGCAGAACTACCGCTTTGCCGACAACTGGCTGGCCAACGTGCTGGGAAGGTATATTTGGTCGCATCTGGCAGCCAAGGTTATGCCTGATGATATCCTGCAGGGTCAAAAGGCTTTCTGCAGCCAGAGCTCCATTGTTTTCCAGGAACTGCTCAAGCGCAAAGGGTTCGATGTGCGGTCGGTGCTGCTGCCCGGCCATTTCTGTACCGAGGTGAGCATTGGGGGGCAGTGGCAGTTTCACGATGTGAGCTACAAGCCTTCCTTCCTGGGGTTGCCCGCCCTGAGTGCCCAGGACCTGATGGACAACCCGGGCTATATCAGACAGGCCTATCTGTATTCCTTCGCCGATAACTTCCTGGCCAACTACCAGCAACATTTCGATGCCCGCCTGGTACGCTATGGCCAGGTGAATGCCTTTGCAGCACCCAATATGCTGCTGTTTCACCGCATCACCCACTTTGTAAGCCTGTGGGGTTGGGTGGTATGCCTGGCCCTGGCCTGGAGTGTGCACCGCCTGCACCACGGCGTCTGGATGCGCCGCAAGCTCATGCCCACCCGCAATCCCCGCCCGGTATGGGTAGAGGCGCTGAGGGAGTAGGGGGAGAGTTGGGAGTTTAAAGCTGGAGCGCAAGCGGAAGTCCCGAGAGCGAAGCAATTCGGGATTGAGAGTTTAGAGTTTAACGGGGAGAGAGAGGGTAGGGTTTTAAGTCATTCGATAGTGGACCCTGAGCCGTTGATAGTGGACCCTGAGCAATTCGACAAGCTCATTGTACCACCCGTCGAAGGGACCACTTGCACCAACCCGTCGCAGGGTGGTCCCTGAGCTTGTCGAAGGGCCACCTCCACCACCCGTCGAAGGGCCCATCCTTCAACCAGGCCAGAAAAGCCAAAAAACGCGAAGCGGTTTTTCAACTGCGTCTCTGCGTCTTTGCGAGCCATAAATGGTGTAAGGATTGGGGTTGAACTGCTTTTGATTTGCTGCTATTACCTTTCTTTTTTTAGGGTTGGTTTCTTTTGTTTTGATGCCAATACCCGGCTCCTGCCGCCAGTAGTGCTGCTGCCCCAACAAACTCGAGAGATTCCTCTACAAGCATGTCCATAAGACAAAAATCAATTCGGGCAAATGTTTTTGCATGTTCGTAAATGAGTCTGCTTTCCTCATCATTAATGAACAGCAACTCCATAAAGTAATTTCCAGAAAGATCGTAAAGTGAAAAACCCATAACGGAACTATAAGCAGCACCCAGGAAAGAGAAACCTACTGATAGTCCGTAAAAAATATAGGCTATTGTAAAATATTTCTTTGTGATTTTCTCCTTTAGCCAAACTTCGCGGTATCTAACCAATGCATAAGTAATGATTCCTGCAATAACTGCAAAATAGAATAGTTCAAAGGTCGATCCTATGAAACCATAGGTGGTTTCTCCGCTGAGTTTCTCTACATAATGACGCAATGCATGTCTGACATCCCCAGCATCTTCAACAAACATTAATATTACACCTATTCCGATGATTAACCAAAACGCGTAAGCGTTCCTTTCCCTTCTTTCATGAAAAGTCCCTGCAATTAGCATGAAAAAACCCAATGCAGCTCCCAGAATGTACCATTGCAGTGGCACCTCCAAAGGTATCAGAAACCAGTGGTACCAGAAGTAAGGGATATCGAGTTTTTGAATAAGCCTGTTCTGGATGTCGAGAAAGTTGAAAAAGTCGATAAGGATAAATGCAAGGAAGGAAAAGAGCAAAAACAACATTGCTATTCCAAATATTCTGTCGGCATATTGAATCGATGGGTTTGAAGTCCTCATAAATAGGCTTTGGCGCATGAAGGTTGAGAACTCCAAAAATAGCCAAAATATAGAAATGAAATCAAGGTATTTGTTTGTGCGTGTTGATTGGGCCCGGATGAAAGAAGATTTGTGGAAAATGGGCTTCAGAGACTGGGAGCTGGGGAATGGGCGATTTAGATCGTTTCCGACATACCAGACAGCTCTTGAAAAGCAATTCGACCCCTCCGGGGTCGTTGGTCTTTGGGGTGCTGTTTGTTGCTATAGACCTGCGACTCCTCCGGAGTCGGGCCATCGCGCGAGAAGCTGGAAATTCTTGCGGAAGCTTCCGGTTTAATGGATCCGGATGCTGGATGCAAATTGTAATCGCGGAATTTGGTATTTGGGGATTTGGAGCAGGGTCTTTCGCTCTAAACATCTGACCTGAGGATTTCTTCCTGCCCCGGAGGGGCAGAATAATGATAGGTGCAACCCGGGGTTTAATGCGCCCACCAATCCAAGCGCTGCACCCACCGGCATCAGGAAATATCGAAATAGCCCGTTGCAGCGCAAGGAACCAACCGTGGATAATGGACCCTGAGCAATTCGTTAATGGACCCTGAGCCTGTCGAAGGGTCTACTTGCACTACCCGTCAAAGGGATCACCTGCCCCCACCCGCCGAAGGGCCACCTGCCCCCACCCGTCGAAGGGCCCGCCCTACAACCAGGTCTGAAAAGCCAAAAAACGCGAAGCGGTTTTTCAACTGCGTCTTAGCGTCTTTGCGAGCCCTAAACCGCGGGAAACTGGAAATTCCTGCGGAAGTTTCCGGTTTTATGGTTCCGGATGCCCAACCACCATACCTTATGCCCCATCCCTCATACCCGGTACCTCTCACCATGGATCCGTATTCTATTCATTCTCTTGTTCGAAAATGCATATCTTTGGATGGAATATAACCTGTTTGTATGGAACAAAGAGATTTATGGGTTCTGGCAGGTGTGCAGGGGCTGTTGCTGCTGCCTTTTCTTTTGCTTTGTTTTTTTCTCTGGCCCTCGGCCGATGATTATGTGCTGGGTTACCTGGTGCAGACTCAGGATGCCTCTTTATGGCAAGTGGCCACAGAACTTTACATGACCTGGAGCGGTCGTTACAGCACATTGGCAGGGGCAATGCTTAGCCCCATGGCGGTAAACCACATTGGGGTCTATCGTATTTTGATAGCTCTTACTTTTGTATTGCTGTATTTGAGTCTGGTGTGGTGTATGGCCGGGTTGTTTCCGGGGAAGAGCTCCAGACCATGGGTTTGGGCAGGCACTTTTTTGCTTTTGTGGTTGCAGGGGGTGCCGGGGGTGAATGAGAGCTTCTTTTGGTTTTCGGGTGTGGTTGTATATGTTTGGCCTTTGATAATCTTCTTTTTTGTAACCGGTGCCCTTGTCAGAAGGAACCCCTCTGCTGCGAGTTTGATTGTTGTCAGCATTGCCCTTTTTGTTATGACAGGATTCAATGAGCTGGCAGCTGTTCTGGCATTGGTCGTTGCCCTCCTGCCCTTGTTTTCCTCCTCAGGGAGGGATTACAGAAAAAAGCACATTGGAGGGCTTGTGGCCGTTGCAATGGGGATGATGTTGTTGTTATTGTCGCCGGGTAATCTGGCAAGGATGGAGTTTTTTGAAGAAGGAAGACAGTTACTGCCGGCATTGCGTATTACCCTTGTTTCCTGGATGAAGCTAAACGGTATACATGTGCAAAGTGTTCCTGTTTGGTTGGTAGGTGTAATGATTTGGAGCAGAGTACATCGCAATGACATTCCCCAGGCTTTGCAAAAGTGGATGAGCCCGCTAAGGATATTGGTGTTTGGACAGGGTCTGTTAATGGTATTGTTGTTTATCCCGTCCTGGAGTATGGGTATTCAGCCGCCTTTGCGGGTTTATGCATTTTTGTCGCCACTATGGTTGCTGTGGATCTTGGCTATGCTTTTCAGCCTGCGAATCCGGTATGCCGAAAAGTATACCATGGCTCTACCTGGTAAAGGAACCCTTCGGATGCTGATGTGGATTACGGTGGTATCTCTAATGGGCAATTTTGTAAAGATTCCAGGTGGCGAGTGGGTATTTGGAGGGAACATCCCCCGTGCATGGTACGATGTGGTAGTGCGCGCTCCCCACTACAATGAGGCGATGCTTCATCGTGAATCATTGATCGCAAAGACCCATGAAGAAAATCGTCGAACCCTTGAAGTACCTCCTCTCAAGAAGGTACCTGGTACCATCTTCTTCCTCGATATAACGACCGATCCGCACCACTGGATCAATCTGTCGTATGCCCGGCATTACGGTCTGGATGCCATATGGTTGGCAGGGGAGGAGTAAAGGAGTAAAAAAAATCCCAGACCTCGATGGTCGAGGTAGTGGCCGCAACCAGCAACCCGTTAGTTTGAAAAGACCCGGAAAATCGCGAAGCGGTTTTCCCAACTGCGTCTTAGCGTCTTTGCGAGCCATAAACCCCGGGAAGCTGTAAATTCCTGCGGAAGTTTCCGGTTTTCTGGATCCGGATGCCGGATCCCGCATGGCCCATGATTTCGGGTGGTGCCCTCCACATCCGGCAGCGCCCCCTTTAGCCCTGTAGGGGCGACATGATTGTAGCCCCGGGTGCAACCCGGGGTTTAATGTGCCCACCGATCCATGCGCTGCACCCACCGGCACCAGGAAATATCGAAATAGCCCGTTGCAGCGCAATGCAGCGCCCGTTGATAAGGGGACCCTGAGCACGTCGATAGTGGACCCTGAGCTTGCCGAAGGGTGGTCCCTGAGCTTGCCGAAGGGCTCATTGTACCACCTGTCGAAGGGCCCGAATTCCCCCCACGAATTCCCCAGAGAAAACCATTCATACCCGATTCCGGCAGCGCCCCCTTAAGCCCTGTAGGGGCGACATGATTGTAGCCCCGGGTGCAACCCGGGGTTTAATGTACCCACCGATCCATGCGCTGCACCCACCGCCATCAGGAAATATCGAAATAGCCCGTTGCAGCGCAATGCAGCGCCCGTCAAAGGGACCACCTGCCCCCACCCGTTGAATGGACCACCTCCACTGCCCGTCGAAGGGCCTGCCCTTCAACCTGGTCTGAAAAGCCAAAAAACGCGAAGCGGTTTTTTAACTGCGTCTTAGCGCCTTTGCGAGCCATAAAACCCGGGAAGCTGGAAGTCCCTGCGGAAGTTTCTGGTACCTTGGTTCCTACTGCCAATTCTCATACCTCATACCCCTGGCGGGCTGCATTGCGCTGCAACGGGGTGTGTCTTTTTCTACCGGCACCGGTGGGTGCAGCGCCTGTTTCGGTGGTACTACTGATCGGGCTATAAATATGTCGCCCCTCCGGGGCTAAGGGGGTGAAGCCGGAAGTGGAGGGCACAGCCCGAAATCATGGGTGATCCATGATCCATAGTCTGAAGCAATTCGACCCCTCCGGGGTCGCTGGTCTTTGGGGTGCCGTTTGTTGCTATAGACCTGCGACTCCTCCGGAGTCGGGCCATCGCACGGGCAGGTGGAAATTCCTGGGGGAGTTTCCGGTTTTCTGGATCCGGATGCCCAATTCCCATACCTTATGCCCCATCCCTCACGCCCCATCCCCCATACCTCACGCTTCATACCTCCCACTAACCGCTTAAATACTTTTGAGGGATCAGAAAAAGTGCTAACTTTGTGATTACAATATAAATTTTTATGCGATGGAAATCCCTGTTGTGAAAATTGGTAATTCAAAGGGTTTAAGGCTTAGTAAGACCCTGCTGGAGAAATACAACATCAAAGATCGGGTAGAACTGGTGCTGGAGGATGAGCAGATCATCATCCGGCCTGTAAATCATCCGCGCATGGGTTGGGAGGATGCTTTTGTGGAAATGCATGCGCAAGGGGATGATCAGCTGCTGATGGATGATGTATTCAACGATGAAAATCCTGAAGAATGGAGCTGAAACAGTATCATGTGGTGTGGGTTAACCTGGACCCCACCATGGGCAGCGAACTGCGCAAGACCCGTCCCTGCCTGATTATCTCGCCCGATGAAATGAACCGGCACCTACAGACCCTGATTGTGGCACCCATGACCACCACTTCCAAGCCCTATCCCACACGCGTAAAAGTAAAATACCAGCAGCAGACAGGGTGGGTAGTAATAGATCAGATCAGAACCATTGCCAGGGAAAGAGTGATAAAGGTGATGGGGAAGATCAGCAAAGCCGAAATCGCCCAGGTGAAAGAGGTAATCCGCGAGACCCTTGTGGCGTAAGGAGGGAACCGGAAGACCGAAGACGGAAGACGGGAGACCGAAGACAGAAGACCGAAGACGGGAGACGGGAGGCAGAAGACGGAAGACCGAAGACGGAAGACGGGAGACGGAAGACGGGAGACTGAAGACGGAAGACGGGAGGCAGAAGACGGGATAGGGGAGGAAGTGGAGGGCACAGCCCGAAATCATGTGTGATCCGTGATCCGTAGGCTGAAGCAATTCGACCCCTCCGGGGTCGTTGGTTTTTTGGGTGCTGTTTGTTGCTATAGACCTGCGACTCCTCCGGAGTCGGGCCATCGCGCGGGAAGGTGGAAATTCCTGCGGAAGTTTCCGGTTTTCTGGTTCCGGATGCTGGATGCAAATTGTAATCGCGGAATTTGGGATTTGTATTTTGGATTTTGCAGCAGGGACTTTCGTTCTTATCATCTGGTCTGAGGATTTCTCCCTGCCCCGGAGGGGCAAAATAGCGATAGGTGCAGCCCGGGGTTAATGGCAGCCACCAATCCATGCGCTGCACCCACCGCCATCAGGAAATATCGAAATAGCCCGTTGCAGCGCAAGGAACCAACCGTGGATAATGGACCCTGAGCAATTCGTTAATGGACCCTGAGCCTGTCGAAGGGTCTACTTGCACTACCCGTCAAAGGGATCACCTGCCCCCACCCGCCGAAGGGCCACCTGCCCCCACCCGTCGAAGGGACCGCCCTTCAACCTGGTATGAAAAGCCAAAAAACGCGAAGCGGTTTTTCAACTGCGTCTTAGCGTCTCTGCGAGCCCTAAACCCCGGGAAGCTGGCAATTCCTGCGGAAGTTTCCGGTTTCCTGCAATTCGGCTTCCGGCTTTCCTATCCCTGTTTTTCCATCCTCACACCTCTTACCAAACATCATTACCCCTGAGCTGCCGCTATGTCTGCCACTATGGCCAACTTCGGCAGGGGATGTTTAATTTAAAAGGAGCAGTGTTTAAATGGGGATACACTGCAACGAATGATCATTTTGTTTTCCAACAAACTATAGTCTGTTTTACCAAATGGGTCTGACAAAATTTAATTGAACTATAAGTGTTAAATTATTTTGATATTTGTAGATATAACTTTAGTTTTGTTTTCCAGGTGCTTCTAATAGTGGCCTTAAGGTAGTATATAAAATAGGATGATATGTCTTATGCAAATTCGTTGAAGGTACTTTTGTGTACTTGTATTTTGATTTTAATTACCAACAGTTTTATCTTTTCACAAAGCTACAGAGGCAGTTTTAGAACTTCTGAAAGAGTAATTGAACTGGAAGAGCAAGCTGAGAACAGGTTCGTTTACCTATTTGATGAATTTCAAAAGGCCGTTCTGTATGTTCAAAATGAAGCGAAGGAGCTAAGGATAAATTATCGGCTTTTGAGGGATGAATTTTTAGTATTGGATGAAAATGGTACCTGGAAAGCACTATCGCGTGAGCTAAGATTCGATAGTTTAGTTGTGGATGATAAGATGACATTTGTATACCACCCTCAACATGGATATTTTGAAAAGCTATCATTAAGAGGTAGAAGCATTTTTTATATCAAGTATCAAACCACATATAGCATGCAAGAAATTCGACAGGGAGCCTATGGTGATGCTCCCTCTTCAGCTGCGGTTGAATCTGTTAGTATTCTTGCGGGTCAAAATCATGTGATGAGCGGATCAGGGGAATTGTTGCTGGTTGAGAATGTTTCAGGTAATCCTGTAAGGGTAAATCTCCATCGTTTCCCCACCTTGGTCTTTTTGCAGAATGGGGCCTTTTTATCCTTAAATACCCGACGCGACCTTACCCGAAATTTTCCAAATTACGATTCAGATATCAGAAGGTTTCTAAGACAAGAGAGAATAGCTTTCGATCAAAGAGATGATTTGCGAAAATTGGCAGCTTTTATTGAAGGATTGAAAGATTACTGAAAGAGTATTTATTTTTTAATCAAACCGTTTTTTTTAAGTTATTTTATTCTTAAGTTTGCAGAATGCAATTCACGGATATGTGTATTGCTACTTTAAAATAACAAACCAATATTTACAAACTAAAACAATACAAGATGAGAAAAATCAGTACTTTTCTTTTTTCTTTGGCTTTTCTTTTCTCTGTACCAATGGCTATAGGCCAAAACAGAGAAAGTGGTCAGAGTCAAATGCAGGATCAACAAGTTTTGCCTGTTGTAGAAAATGCAAAATGGCTTACGAAAGAAGCCAAGCGCCCAAGTCTTGGTGCTAATTACAAAAGTGTTTTCTTTTTTGAGAATTTTGAGGCACCCACTGCCGAAGGTGCTTTACCAACGGGATGGGTTCAGAAAAGGACGACAACTCTAAATGAAGAACCTGTTGCAGACGCTGCTAGCCCCAAATGGTTCCGTAATTCTGCTACATATGGTTTCTCCAACTGGCAAGATTATGTATATAAAGGAGCTGCTTCTATGGCAACCGGGTATACTGCCCCAGACTTTACATGGGCCATTACTCCTGAATTTACTATAGCTGACGAGGATGGAGATGTTTCTCTCTCTTACTGGGTATGGTTTAATAATGCTCAGGGTTGGTTTACCAATTACCACGTAAAGATCAAATCTGATGGTGTTTGGACAAATCTTTTCAGTGTTATCGGAAATGCAGATAATACAAACTTGTTTGAAACTCCCGTAGTACAAGGATTAAATGCCTTCAAAGGGAAAACTGTTCAAATTGCCTTCGTATACGAATATACCGATGGTTGGCAAATGGCTATTGATGAAATCTTTGTAGGTAAAGAGCTTGAAAATGACTTTGGTGTTTCTAACCTCACAGTTTTTCCAACTCACGGATTAATTCCAGGAGCACCGGTAGCTATTTCTGCTGATGTATTTTGCAATGGTAATACACCCGGCTCAGTAAATGTATCTCTTAAAGTAAATGGGAATGTTGTTGCAACGCATACAACCGGAAACCTTGTAATAGATGGCGAATCTGAGTTTGTTTTATTCCAATGGGTACCCACTGCTTTTGGTGATTACGACATTGAAATAGTTCTCCCTGCTGATGATTTCATTGGGAACAATTCTCTTACAGAATCTATTTATGTTAATCATTATGTGAAACTCGCAGAGGATTTCGAGAATTTTGAATTTGATGATTTAGGTATTCCCGAATTGGTATTCCCTCCAGCTGGTTGGAGTGTAAATGATCCGGCCTGGGTTTTTGCTACTGAACAATGGCCCATCTTTGATGGTGTTGCTGCAGCTCTATCAGGCCGTCTGGGTCAAAGTGAGAAGGCATTGATTACCTCAGCAGTGAATCTTACCGATCAGGATGAGTTTATCAGTTTTTACCTGGAAGGTATTAATAATAATGTAACTGCCGGAGGTGTTCCACAAGGATTTGCTACCTTCCAACTCAAATACAGCACAAGTGCTTCTGGACCATGGACCAATCTTGGAGATCCTATTGCTTTCGAGAATCAGTATGATGAAAATAACAATCTGATCCAGTCCGCTAACGCTTTGCGTTTCGTTTCTCACGATATTACAGCTTTGCCCAATGGAACCTATTATTTTGCCTTTACTACAACCAGTACATTTAATTTCTCTGATGCTGGTGTAGATTACAGGTCTTTCGTAATGGTTGACAATGTGCTGATAGGACAAGATCCTTCAAACGCAGTTATTCCTGTGATTTATCAGATAACTATACCTCTGTTGGAAGGTAATGTACCTTATAAGTATTTTATTGTGGTTGATGACCCAAGTTGGGATAATGGTGAATGGACAGGAGATCCAAACCGTGTGGTTACTGTTACCGGACCCGCTACTGTGGAGGACATTTGGGGCGTGCAGCCTGCAAATAACAAATCAGCTTCTCAACTTAATGAGACCAGACATTTGGTTACCTTCAAGGTGGATATGGCCAATGCAACATTTGGTGCTGACATTGAGTTTGATCCTGCACTTCATAAGGTTTTCATTGCTGGTGATTTTGGTAATGGTTTTTCATGGCAGCAACCCGGATCGCAAGCGCTGTTGGAGCTTACACCCCAGGGAAGTGTAGTGCCCGTTAATGTTGGAGAGGTAAATAATCCTGCCTCACAAATTCAGATTTTCCCCAATCCTGCAATTTCTCAGTTTAATGTTAGATCTGAAGCTGTTATTCAGAGTATTGAAGTATTCAGTCTGGTTGGTCAGAGAGTTTTCCAACAAGAATCTGTAAACGATACACAGTATCAGATATCGACATTAGGTTTTGAAAATGGAGTTTACTTGGTAAGGATTAAAACTGCCAACGGCATGGCTACGCAGAAACTACATATTCTGAAATAAACACTCTTTAAAGAAAATAGAAAAGGGGGGGAGGTGTACAAACTTCCCCCTTTTTGTAATAAAAATAATTTGAAACAAAATGAGTAGATTCAAAATCATAATTTCTTTGCTTGTTTCCTTTGCGGTAATAGCGAGCTGTCAGGTTTATGGTCAAATGAAACCCACAGGGATTGCACCTGGATTGATCTATGAAATCGAAACACATGACCACGAGCAAAATGTGTTCTCCCTGCCTGTATCTCTCGATAAATTATTGTTAGAAGATCAGTTTGGATTAGCTCCAGGTGTACCTTATCGCATTGGTTACATTGTTCCTGTTTATCAGGATTTATTCTCCATGGGTGAATGGATTGAGATGGATGATGGAAAGAGGTTTTACCGAGCCATTTTAACATCCCCGGGCGCACAATCTGTCAATGTTGCTTTCGATGAATTTTTTTTACCTGAGGGGTCTCAGTTATTCTTTTACAATCCATCGAAACTTGAAGTGTATGGTGGATATACATCTGCAGATAACCATTTTAGCCGGATGTTTCCTGGACCCGTTGTTGAAGGTCAAACAGTTGTTGTAGAGTATGTTCCGCAAAATGGATCTTACGATAAGTCGGAAGTAGCATTGTTTGTAAAAGATATTACCCACTTTTATCGTAATCTGAATGAGGGATTTAAGAACTCAAATATTGGTTCAAGTGGGGCTTGTAATATTAATATTAACTGCCCTGAAGGTGATCTGTGGCAAGATCAAAAACGAGGGGTAGCACGTATACTTCTTCGTGTAGGTAACAGTGCCGGCTGGTGCAGTGGTAGTTTGATAAACAATACTGCGCAAGATGGCACCCCTTATTTTCTTACAGCAGAGCATTGTGGCAGTGGTGCCAGTAGTGCCGATCATAATTTATGGCAGTTTCGATTTAATTTCGAAAGACCTGGATGTGAACATGCTGGTATTCCAGCTAATCAAACACTTACAGGATGTCAACTCATGGCTATTGGCAGTATGAGTGGAGGGTCTGATATGAGGCTGGTGAAGCTTAACTTTACTCCGCCTGCTTCTTTTAATCCCTATTATAATGGATGGGACAGAAGTGCTATTCCTGCCTCACAGGGTGTTGGTATACATCATCCTGCCGGTGATGTAAAAAAAATATCCACTTTCTCCTCCACTGCAACCAATGTTGCTAATCCTGTTGTTGGAGGAATATCCATGGCAAGTAATTCTGCATGGAACATTTTTTTTGTTAGCACAGTTTCAGGTCATGGCGTTACAGAAGGTGGTTCCTCGGGGTCTCCTATGTTTAATGAAGATGGTTTGATTGTGGGCACTTTAACTGGAGGTAGTTCATCGTGTTCTAATCCTGCAGGCAATAATATTTACGGCAAGTTCAGTTACCATTGGGCCTCAAACGGGATGAATAACAATCAACAGCTCAGGCATTGGTTAGATCCATTGGGTACCAATCAAATCACCTTACAAGGTCTTGATATTTATCCCATGCCCAAGGTTGCTAAGCTTAATGCCAGTTTAAATTTGGATTATTCTGTGAGTCTTGAATGGGAACGACCTGCATATGGAGACATGGATAGTTGGTTTGGCTATGCTGCTAATTATTCTACTGTACGACATGATGTACCTCAGAGAGCTACATTTTTTGATTTTAAAGAAACAATGGGTGTCGATACTTTTTATTTAAGCAGATTGTCTCATTATTTTTGGCAGCACCCTGCTTTTCCATGGGGGAGTAACAATAAATTCCATTTTAAAGTTTATGATATAGATGGCTTTACGCCGCTTTACATTTCCGAAGAGCTGACCGCTTTTAATTTTCAATCAACTAACAGACCCGTAATTCATGTTTTGGAAAATCCCCTTACACTGAGCAATGGATTTTTTGTGGCTATTGTACCTGTGTCAGCACAACCGTCCTCATTAGCCCTTGAGGTATCTTTGACAACTCAGTCCTGGTATGGCGAGCCAGGCAATTGGTCTTTGTTGCAAGAGGGAGATAGGTATTTTGAATACCTTACCAACGTTTATGGGTCGGGGAATGCCTCCGTCACCGAAGATACAGAAAGCTATCATAGCTCTATGTATAGACTTGGACCTAACTCCGGGCAGATTATAAAAACCATCGAACCATTGTACCATAGTTCCACCAAAACAGAAAAGCTGCTTAATCTTATTACTTCTTACAGAATTTACCGTGATGGAGTGATGGTGGGGCAGACTGATAATGGTGGTGTTTTATTTTTTAATGATGAATCTGTTCTTGAGCAAGAAAGAACATATTCTTATGCCGTTTCCTCTGTGTATAATCTTAATCCATCTAACCCAAATTCTCCCTTTACCGAATCCGAGTTATCGGATCCTGTAAATATTAAAATAAGCTTTGTGGGTGTTGTAGACCCTGGAAATGAAGGAAGGGGGATAAGCGTTTTTCCGAATCCTTCAAATGGAAATATTACTATTTCATGGGATAGTTTTATTCATTCAGGAGTGATCAGGTTGTTTGACCTGAAGGGAAATACCATTCGTTCGGGCATGCTGCTTCCGGATGGAGATAATCACTTGGAGTTAACTGGCATAAGTAAAGGGTTTTATCTTTTGGTTCTCGAAACACCTACTCAGAAATACTTCCAGAAAGTAATTGTTTTTTAGTTAATTTTATGATAATAGCTTAACATAACCTGTAAAATCATATTTTTGCATGGAGTTAATGTTTTCCAAGGAATAAACAACAAACAAAAAACAAAACAACATGAAACAAAAATCAACTTTTTTAATGGTTTTCCTGTTTTTATTGTCCGGTATAGTGTACGGGCAATCAATAAGGATTACTGGTCAGGTTACCGATGCCTCTAATGCTATGACTATTCCAGGGGCAAGTGTACAAATAAAGGGGACTACCCAGGGCACCGCCACAGATATGGATGGACGTTTCAGCCTTGAGGCAGCCCCTAATGCCACATTAGTAGTTTCGTTTTTAGGATACGAAACTCAGGAAGTAAATGTTGATGGCAGAAGCATAATCAATGTATCACTACGCACTTCAGCAGTTGGCCTTGATGAGGTAGTTGTGATAGGGTATGGTGTGCAACGAAGAAGCACCTTTACAGGTGCTGCTACAACAGTAGATGCCGCAAGAAAAATTGAGCAAATCCCTGTAACAAGTTTTGATAAAGCACTACAGGGTGCAGTAGCAGGTATGCAAGTTACGGCAGCTTCCGGGCAGCCCGGCAGTAATACTACTGTTACTATTAGAGGGATTGGGTCCATTTCTGCTGGCACGCAGCCTTTGTATGTAATTGATGGAGTACCTGTAATTACAGGTGACAGATCACTTCAAAGTTCTACATCCAATGCACTCTCGAATTTGAATCCCAATGACATAGAGAGTGTTGTTGTACTGAAAGATGCATCAGCTGCTGCAATTTATGGCTCCCGCGCCTCAAATGGAGTTATATTGATTACTACCAAACGTGGCCGCGAAGGAAGGACCAATTTCTCCTTTAGAACCCAGCAAGGTATTAGTACAAGAACCACCGAGCATTTTAAAGTATTGAATGCCGAGCAATACAAGATGCTTACCAATGAAGGACGGCGCAATGCCAATCTTCCTGATATGGATTTTACTGCCTACGAAGGAGTCGATGAAGATTGGCTGGGAGCTGCATTTGTTTCCAATGCCAGAACAGAATCTTACGAATTTTCTTCCAGTGGAGGAAATGACAGAACGCGTTTTTTTGTTTCAGGCTCAATGTTTAAACAGGAAGGTATTGCTATAAGCAGTTATTTAGACCGAATTACTTTCCGTGCAAATATTGATCATCGCGCAAATGATTTTGTTTCATTTGGTGCCAATATTGGTTTGTCTAATACAGGGCAGGGAACTCCTCTTACAGATGCTGCTTATTTCACCAGCCCGGTAACTGGTGGTTTCCTTTTGCCTCCCATTTATTCTATCCGTGATTCTCTGGGTGGTTGGAATATGGATTATCCTGCACTCAATGGAGTGAACTTTGTAGCAAACAATGAAATGAATGACCACAAAATGGAAGATAAGCGATTACTGGGAAGTGGTTTTATTCAGTTAAACTTTTTGGAAAACCTTATCTTTAAGTCAAATTTGGGTATCGACTGGCTAGACAAGCTTGAAGAATTTTATGATGACCCAAGAGCCAAAGGGAATACTGCTTTTGGCAAAGGTAGATCCACAGCTTCTATGGTTAAGGAGCTTGTTTACAATGTTGCCAATACTTTAAACTGGGATGAATCCTGGAACCAACATACCATTGCTGTATTGTTGGGCCATGAAGCACAGGCAATTGATTACAAAGATTTTTATGTGTCGTCAGAAGATTTTGCTTCGCATTTGTTGAGAAGACTCTCCAGTGGTGCTACTCCTTTTGCTGCAAGTGGTGGAGGCACCCAATCAAGGTTATTATCATTCTTCTCACAGGTACAGTACAATTATGCCAATAAGTATTATGGCTCCGTAAGTGTAAGGAGAGACGGTTCCTCTCGTTTCGGAAGGAACAATCGTTATGCTACTTTTTACTCTATTGGAGGTAGTTGGCGGATATCGCAGGAGCCTTTCCTCAACGAAATCAATTGGCTTACCAATGCACATTTACGCGCCAGCTATGGTACTTCTGGAAACTCTGCCATCGGTAACTTTAGTTCGCTTGGTCTTTACGGTTATGGATTCGATTATAACGGAAGACCAGGAAGCTCTCCTACCCAATTTGAAAATCCGGATCTTAGATGGGAGAAAAGTGCTGTAGCCAATATTGGACTTGATTTCAGACTTTTTGATCGCCTCTATGGTACATTAGAGGTATACGATAGAAGAACAATGGATCTTTTGTTGAACGTTCCTCTGTCCTCTACCTCTGGAATTACTTCTCAATTAAGAAATATTGGAGAAATGCAAAACAGAGGTGTTGAGATTTCTTTGGGAGCAGACATTTTGAACCCACGTACCAGTGAATTACGTTGGAATTTTGATGTTAATATTGCCTTCAATCGCAACAAAATATTGAAACTGGTTGATGGGCAGGATATTACAGAGTTTTACTTCTTGCGCAGAGAAGGGCTCTCTTTTCAAACATTTTACATGGAACAATGGGCTGGCGTTAACCCTGCCGACGGAAGACCCATGTGGTATGATGCTGATGGCAACATTACTTTTAGTCGTGGAAACGCAGGTAGAACAATAGTCGGTAACGCAGATCCTGATTTCCTTGGTGGATTTACCAACACGATGATGTATAAAGGATTCTTCCTTTCTACATTCTTTTCATTCACTTATGGAAACAAGTTGTATGATGATACCTACAGAATTCTTAATTCAGATGGTGCCTTCTCTGGTTTTAACCAATCTGTTGATCAATTAAACAGGTGGACTACACCGGGACAGATTACAGATACTCCCAGACGTGTTAATGGTAACCCTTCTGAAAGTAATGAAAGATCAACCCGTAATCTTTATGATGGATCTTATTTAAGGCTTAAGAACGCTCAATTTGGGTATAATTTGCCCTCTAATTTTCTCTCCCAGGCTCGTATAACCAGTGCACGGGTTTATGTACAAGGACAAAATCTTTTTACATGGACAAATTATCCCGGAATGGATCCTGAGCAAGCTAGAAATGGATTGGTATGGTTTGTATATCCCAATTCAAGATCCTTTACCGTTGGCGTTGATATCAATTTCTAAACCTTCTACAGAAGATAGTAATCGTAAAATAATTGAAACATGAAAAAACTAAATATATATATACTGCTTTTTGTTTTTGGCTTTTTCGCCTGCACAGACAGCTATCTTGATGTTGAGCCACAAACCTCACTGTCTACAGACATGGCGATTGGTAACTTTGCCGATGCACAGGTTGCTCTAATGGGTGTGTATGATGCCTTTCAAAGTACGGCTAGTTATTATGCCAGAGATTTTGTTGTGACTCCTGATATTGCCTCTGATGATGCCTTTGTAGCCCCGCAAAATTCAGGTCGCTTTTTACAACAATTCAATTTTACAACCAGCCCTACAACAGGTTTTAGCGCTGCATTTTGGAACCGTGCTTATAATGCCATAAATCGTGCAAACAACATCATAGTTCGCTCAGACGTTATCACGGATGCACCCGAGGAGGAACTGAACCATTTGCTAGGCCAAGCTTATGCTTTGCGTGCATTAGCACATTTTGATCTTTTGCGTATCTATGCCCGGCCTTTCTCCTGGGATAATGGAAATGCACCGGGTGTTCCCTTTATGAGCGAACCCAAAATATCATCTCCTTCAAGAGATCAGGTTTCATTTGTGTATGAACGGATTATTGAGGACCTGATTCTGGCAGCGGATTTAATGAAGAAAACTACCGGGCTCGCTGAAAGGGCGTATATGTCAAAATATGCTGCCAAGGCCTTGCTCGCAAGAGTGTACTTATATAAACAAGAATGGCAATTGGCTGCAAATACTGCTGTGGATGTTATTTTGAATTCTGAATATCAACTTGTTCCTACGAATAACTATGTGGAGAGCTGGCTTGCTGAATTTACCACAGAATCTATTTTTAGCCTTGCTATGAGTAATCTCGATTATAGTGCAACAGATGCCCTGGGGTATATTTATCTTAGGGCTGGCTACGGTGATCTGAGGCCGACTGAAGAAATCAGAAATTTGTTGGCAGAATATGGCGGCGTAAGACAACAAGCGTTTATCAACTTTGATATTATTGCAGAAGATTATTTTGTGGCAAAGTACCCCGGAAGAGATAATCAGGCCGGGCTTGATAATGTTCCTGTGCTTCGCTTTGCTGAGCTTTACCTGATTGCTGCAGAAGCTTTTGCAAACCTTAATGAAGATGAGCTGGCCCAGCAGTATCTTAATGTGATTGTAAAAAGAGCCAATCCTTCTGCTGAAACCATAACCTTAACAGGGGAAGAACTTATGGAAAGAATATACCTGGAAAAAAGATTAGAGTTTGCTTTTGAAGGACATCGTATGTTTGACATCTCTCGTCGTCAACAAGCCTTGGATCGGGGAGAAAACTGCTTCTCCCAGACTTGCTTTTTGCCCGCCAGAGATTACCGTTTTGTTTTTCCTATTCCGCAACGCGAAATGGATGCCAATCCAAACATGACGCAAAACCAAGGGTATGAATAACCCAATTATAATGTGTCGTATTTTACTATGATAGCTGAATTTTGCACAGAGTATAATATGTTTACACTATAATTGTGACCGTAAGAATCTTAAATAGTGAATTCTTTAAAAACAAGAACAATGAAGATAAAACCATATAATAGTATCGCAATGTTATTTTTCCTCCTTGCAGCCATATTTATTGCTGGATGTGATGATGATGACAAAACATTTCAAGGTGACCCCATTTTCGCTTTTGGAGCTTCCTCCGCTAATTTAGTTATAAACCATCTTGAGCCCAAATATGATGTTCCCGTTATGTTGGTGGGACCACATTTTAATGTGCCTAAAACGCTCACATTCGAGGTTCTTCCTTACCTTGTAAGTGCCAGCGGTGATACCATTCGCACTAACGTAGAGCCAGGCGTGCATTATAAAGAATTTACCAGTAATCAATTAGTTGTAGCGCCAAATACCAGCACTACTCATATTCCTCTTGAGATAAATTTTGACAATATGGAACGATGTGGTTCGTATGTCATTATTTTTGAGTTGACAGGAGGAGATTTTTCTGTAAGTGCAAAAGCAAACAATATTATGATTGTTCGTTTTTCTCCGCATAGACTATTTATACCTGAAAACTACATTGGCACATTCCCGGCAAGAGAAATCTCCAACCAGCCGAATCTTGTTAGAGAGTATAATGTTACTCTAGAACTTGATTCCATCTATCCTGGAGGTAAACGGTTTGCTTACAGTGTTTCTGGTTTGTATAACATTGCCTTTGGCGATAGTACTGCCAATGCCTGGGATCGGAGAAAAATCAGGATAATGGTTGATGATACAAACCATTGTACTTCTGAAATTGGTGCCAATTCTCCTCAGGATTTCTTCAGGATCAGTGATGGAACCTTTATTGTGTGGGAAAGACGAGCCAATGGTACTTTCAACACCTGGGATAATACGTTTAATTTTCCTGCATTCAATCTGAAAAGGAAGGATAATGACAATCCATTTCCTGCGCAACCTAACACTCCCAGAGGGCAGAATGTTAGAGTTCAGATCCTAAACTAGAGGGTTTCACCCAATAGTATTTAGCTTTGTTTATTGAAAGGATGTTTGTGTTACTTAGTTATACAAACATCCTTTTTTTTCTTAACCCAAAAACACACAACCCATGAAGATTAACAGTTACATTGCAAGTTTAACAGTGCTTTTCAGCATGTTTGTTTTCAGCTTTGGGCTTAGAGCTCAGGATCTGGAAAGAGGACCCGTTATCAATCGTAATTATTTGGTAAGTGAGTTTTTACCAAATTTTAAGCAACAACCTCGGGTTCCACTGGATCGAGCAGCCAAAAGCGTTTATTTTTATGAGAATTTTGAACAACCTACCGAAGCGGGCTTACTCCCACAAGGATGGGTTCAAAAACGTACAACGACTCCTTCTGCTGAACCCATTGTTGATGCAGAGTCTCCAAGATGGTTCAGAAACTCAGCTTCATTTGGTTTTGCTGATCCATTTCCCTATATCTATAGTGGTGCTGCTTCCATGGCAATTGGTTATACCGCTCCGGATTTTACATGGGCAATTTCTCCTTTTTTTTATATTCCCGATACCGAAGGAGATGTGAATCTTACCTACTGGGCCTGGATTCGAAGTGCTACTCCGGCCGGATTTTCTGCCCCTGTACTTACTAATTATTTTGTTAAGGTAAAGGCCGATGATCAGTGGTTTACGCTGCTATCTTATTTTGGTGTCAATGGTGAGCAAAACCTTTTCGAGGAGCAGATTATTCTATCGATGAATCCTTTTAAAGGCAAAGATGTTCAGATTGCATTCGTTTATGAATACTTTGGCTGGCAAATGGCAATAGATGAAATTTTTGTTGGCGAAGAGTTAGAAGAGGATTTTGGTCTTGCAGATCTTACTGTGTTTCCTTCTTTTGGGTTATTAGCAGGAGATATTGTTAATCTTGGATTTGAGGTCTTTTGCAATGGATCAAATAGTGGTAGTGTAGAAGTATCGCTGTACGTGAATGAGGAGCTTTATACCAGTTATGTAACACAGGAGTTGTTTAAGGGAGGAGAGGCTGAGTATGTCATTTTTAATTGGACTGCACCTTCATCTGGCATTTTTAGTCTGGAAATAAGACTTCCTGAGGATCAATTTATAGGTAACAATTATCTGCAAGAAGAAATTTATGTTAATCAGTATTTTAAACTAGCAGAGGATTTTGAAAACTTTGAATTTGATGAACTGGGTATTCCGAACCTGATTTTCCCCCCACATGGTTGGTCTGTTAATGATCCTGCATGGGTAACAGCCACTGAGCAATGGCCCATTTTTGATGGTGTTAGTGCAATGTTGCACGGACGTCTGGGAGCAGGTTCTAAAGTGTTGTATACCCAACCTGTTAATGTTACCAGTCAAGATGAGTGGATTCGTTTTTTCCTTTCTGGTGTTAATAACAGTGTTGATGTGGGCAATACAGAAGGAGCAAATCCTCCGGGAGTTCAGGGCTATTCTACCTTTCAACTAAAGTATGCAGGCAGCGTTAATGGCCCTTGGATAGATTTAGGCGATCCTGTTGAGTTTAAAAGGATATGGCACATTAACGATCAGGGTGATACAATAGGCTCTACTGCTCCAAATGCTATCAGGATGGTTCAATATGATATAAGCCATCTTAATGGGAATTATGTATTCGCCTTTACTGCTACCAGTAATTTTAACCTGGTGATAGGACAGCAAGTTTATAGGTCTTTTGTAATTATTGATAATGTTATGATTGGGCGTGACCCAATAGATCCCAGGCAGGTTAGGTTTGAGGCAGAAGATACTCAGGGTAATCCTTTAGATAATGTAAAAATACATGTTTATTCAGTGGCGGGTGATCATTATGAGTTTATTACCGATCCAAATGGGTTTGCTTTGGGCACCTTGTTCCCTGGAGAATACTCTGTTAAGGGATATAAGCTAGGCTATAAGATATTTAATATGGATTTTGAAGTGGAAGATTTGTCAACAAGAAATGAAGTTATTGTTAATCTTATTTTTGAAATACCCGAAATTTCTTATAATGCAGTATTTGCTGTTGAGGATCAACAACAGAACCAAATCAAAGATGCCTTAATATCATTACAGGAATATCACTTCCAAGGCTTAACTGATTCGCAAGGCATTTTAACCATACCCGGATTTGTACCCGGATTGTTTAATTATTTTGTAACCCGAGCCGGTTTTCTGTTGTTTGAAGGAGAATTGGAGATAGAAGACCAGGATTTGCTTGTATCCGTTTTGCTCTTTCCGGATAATGTAAGAGTTGATTCTTATTTTGATCCCTTGAAACTCACATTTTTCCCTAATCCTGCCAAAGATTACCTGTTTGTTGAATCAGATAGCCCAATATTGAAAACGCAATTATTTGACATGAAGGGAAATCTGATAAAATCTGAGTACTATTCCAGCGGTAGTATTACACTTAATGTTTCTGATGTAGCTCAGGGTGTATATATATTGCGGGTTTTTTCACATAATAAGACGAAGACGTTAAGAATCATTGTCGAGTAGTGAATCCAGGCATTTGCTTTTTAGATATCTTGCAAGGATTGTGGAAGTAATATGTAATCAGGGAAATAGGGATAGATGCATGTTGTATTTCCGAGCAATGGATCTCTGACTTTATGCTTTATTCACCGTTTCCGGGTGTCTGCTTCCCTATATGTGCTTTCTTGAATCGTGATGCCTTTAACAGAAAATTAATAGAATGATAACTTTTTTTTATAAATTTACAGCCCTTTTGCAGGGCGTTTAGCCTTGTTGCAATGTAAAATAATAATTGTATTATTAACAAAAACAAAAACAACATGAGAAAAATTTGTTTGATTTTTTTCTTTATTCTGGGTCTGTTGGGCAATAGCCTGTATGCTCAGGACAGACGGGTGACCGGTACCGTTACCGATATGGTTGATGGCTCTACATTGCCGGGTGTTACCATTACTGTAAAAGGTACTACCATGGGTACTTCTACCGATGGCAATGGCCGTTATGAGCTTACTGTGCCCCAAGGGGCTGTTTTGGTTTTTTCCTTCATTGGAATGCTTACCGAGGAAATTGTTGTTGGCGATCGCAACATTATTAATGTATCCATGATTGCCGACATCTCGGTGTTGGATGAAATTATTGTTGTAGCCTATGGAACTGCCCGAAGAGGTACTTTTACCGGTGCAGCTACTCAGGTTACCTCTGAGCAAATAGAAAACCGCCCCCTTACTAACGCTGCAAGGGCCATCGAAGGTCTTTCGGCAGGGGTTCAGGTTTCTGCAGGTAGTGGCCAGCCAGGTTCCGGACAAGACATCCGTATTCGTGGTTTTGGTTCCGTAAATGCCTCTAGTTCTCCTTTGATTGTTGTAGATGGTGTGCCCTCTGCTCTGAGCCTTAATGATATCAATCCTGCAGATATCGAAAGCGTTTCAGTACTTAAGGATGCCTCTGCTACCGCTCTATACGGAAGCCGCGCTGCCAATGGAGTTATTATGGTAACTACAAAAAGAGGTAGTTCAACAAGATCTCAATTCCAGGTAAATGCAAGCAGAGGTTTTTCCAATCGTGCTTTGCCTGAATATGACAGGCTGGGGCCAGAGAGATGGACTGAGCTGGCATGGGAAACCTATCGCAACAGGCTTATTTACAATAATAATGTTGACATGGAGGTTGCCAACCAGCGTGCTACCGATGAGCTCGTAAGTCAGGTAATCCGTTACAATCCATTCAATGTTCCCAATGATCAGATCGTAGGGCCTGATGGGCAGTTGAACCCCAATGCAAGGCTGATCTATTCCAAGGCAGACCTGGATTGGCAGGATGCCCTTACACGCATGGGAGATCGCAGTGAAGTAAGCATGACCTACTCTGGTGGTCAGGGTGCTACCAACCATTTTGTATCTTTAGCCTACCTCGACGATCAGGGGTTTCTAATCAATTCTAATTTTGAGCGTTTAACGGCTCGTTTGAACCTCAATTCACAGCCCGCAAGCTGGCTCAATACGGGTTTGAACCTCTCAGGCTCTTTCGTTTCTTCTGAAAGTGCACGCGATGACAGCAATACCGGTTTTGTTAATCCCTTTTTCTTCTCCAGAAGTATTGGGCCGATCTTCCCCATTTATGTTATTGATCCTGAAACAGGTGATTACATTCTGGATGAAGCAGGACAAAAAATATGGGACTTAGGGGGTATGGCCCAGTATGGCTTGCCTGCAAGACCCCAAGGGGCGCATAACGGTCGTCACGTATTGGCGGAAACACTCTTGAATCAGGATGGTTTTAAGCGCAACACCCTTAGCGCAAGAACTTTTGGTGAGGTGAAGTTTTTTGATGGATTTAGTTTTACCGTTAATGCCGGTTTGGATTTTGGCAACTACCTGGGTAGCCGTTTCGATAACCCACTTGTGGGCGACGGTGCGCCTGCAGGAAGAGGCGAACGTATCAATACCGTTACCCGTGCCATTACCCTCAACCAGCTCTTAAGGTATGAGCGTTCTATTGGCTTCCACTCTTTTGATGCTCTTTTAGGGCATGAAACTTATGACTGGAACTACAACTATGCCCGTGGTTTTTCACAAGGTATTATATTTGAAGGTAGCTCAGAGTTGATCAACTTTACCACCATCAATGCCAGTACCTCTTTCTCCCGCCAGTACCGTACCGAAGGGTTCCTCAGTCGTTTCAATTATTCTTACGACGATCGTTATATTTTCTCCGGATCTTTCCGCAGAGATGGCTCTTCCAAGTTCTATAAAGATAACCGCTGGGGTAATTTCTGGTCGCTGGGCGGTGCCTGGAGACTTGACCGCGAGGCCTTCTTTCAGGATATCGCTGCTGTGAACATCCTTATGCTTCGTGTATCTTATGGTCAGGTGGGTAACGACAACCTGCTTACAGATGCCGGAGCTACAAATTATTACCCCTGGCATCCCCTCTATAGTTATAACAACAATGCCAACAATGCTGGGTTGCTCCATCGTAACTTTTCGGCAACTGAACTGGTTTGGGAATCCAATAACAGCTTTACCGCCGGTCTGGAGTTTGGCTTGTTTGGGCGCTTACGTGGTAATGTAGATTTCTTCCACCGTATTTCCGATAACCTGCTCTTTTCTGTTCCTCTGCCCATTTCATCGGGTGTATTGTCTGAAGACAAGAACATCGGAACCATGTACAACCAGGGCCTTGAGCTGCGTCTTGCCTATGATGTTCTTAGTGAGACAAACCTGAGATGGACCGTAGATTTTAACGCTACTACCTTTAGCAATAAAATCACCAAAATGCCCGGTGGGGCCGATGATGAAATCATTACAGGCACGAAAAAGCTTATGGAAGGACGTTCACTGTATGATTTCTGGCTTCGTCAGTGGTGGGGTGTTGATCCCGAAGATGGAAGAAGCCTCTATTATGCAGAAAACACCTCTGCTGCCAACGTACGTATCATCAACGGCGATACTCTTACCTTCGACCACAACAACGCAAGGTTTGATTATTCCGGTACATCTATCCCCACCCTTGTAGGTGCATTGACCAATACCTTCTCTTTTGGTCCTTTTGATGTAAATGTGATGCTTACCTACCAACTGGGGGGTAAAATTTATGATGGCGTATATGCTTCACTTATGGGTTACAGTGATTTTGGTCAATCTATGCACGCCGATCTGGCCAACCGTTGGCAGAAACCCGGAGATATTACTGACGTTCCACGTTTGAATACCACCGAAGTTACTGCTGCCAATGCGCAATCTGATCGCTGGCTTACCAACGCTTCTTATCTGAATGTAAGGTCGGTTAGTGTTTTCTACACCTTACCCACCGATATGGCCCGAAGTATTTATACTCAAAGGGTGCGTCTTTATGTAAGTGGTGAAAACCTGCACTTGTTCAGCCATCGCAAAGGGATGAATGTACAGCAGAGTTTTGCAGGAGTTACCAGCAACCTGTATACACCTGCCCGTTCTATAACGTTTGGTGTTAATGTTTCATTCTAAAACTTTATTACGATGAAAAAAAGATTTTTAAATATATTTTTGGTAGCAGGAATGTTGCTGTTTGCCCCTTCCTGCAGTGACGACTTCATGGATCTTAATCCAAGCGAAGCAGTAAATCAGGATGAGGTATTTACCACCGTTAAAAATGGCTGGGCTGCCATTAATGGTATCCACCGATTGCTTTATCAGCAGGGTGGTGATATGGACCAGTGCGGACAAAGTGCCCAAATGATCTACAATGACTTTATGGGAGATGATGTTGTGCCTCTTACCAACCAGTGGTTTGTTTCGGGTACTCGCTGGCTGCAACATGTAAATGCAAACGCGGCTCATGTAAGGCATCGTTATCGTTTCTACTATCAGGTAATTCTTAATGCCAATCTCATTATAGAGAATATGGCTAATATAGCTGCACCGGAAGTAGAAAAAGAACCCATTGTGGGGCAAGCTTATGCCTACCGTGCCTGGGCACATTTTGAACTGGTGCAGTTTTACGCTGAGAGATATGACCCTGCAAAGGCCAACAACGATCAACTGGGTGTTCCTTTAGTGCTCAATTCTGTAGACGGAAGAGAAGGTTTGGGTAGAGCTACTGTGCAGCAAGTATATGATCAGATCAAACTCGATCTGGCCAAAGCCATTGAATTGCTGGATGGTAAAACTATGCCTGCAGGTCCTGCTCAACGTTCTCACCTTTCTGCCGCTGTGGCTCGGGGTATCCTGGCAAGGGTATCGATGGTTACCGGCGACTGGACCACTGCTGCCAGCATGTCGAATGCCGCAAGAGCAGGCAGGTCTCTGAATAATCATGAACAAATGCTCTCCGGTCTTAACAGTATCACTCTTCCTGAGGTGATGTGGGGAAGTCATGTTATTCCTGATCATACTACCTTCTTCCACTCTTTCTTTGCATTCATGTCGTACAATTTCAACTCTACTAATATTCGTACCAGTCCTAAGGCAATTAACAGCTTGTTGTATGCCCAGATTCCCGATACGGATATACGTAAGCAATGGTTCGAAGAAACTGCAGCGAGTGCAAGAGCAAGACTTACTGCCAACTCAATTCCCACTACTTATTCTGCTGCGCCTTTCCATTCATTTAAGTTCAGTGCCGTTGGAACTACTGATAGCCGTGGCGATGTAACTTATATGCGCGTTGCAGAGATGTTCCTGATAGAGGCGGAAGCTCTGGCCAGAGACGGTCAGTACGCCCAGGCAGCACAGGTATTGTACGATCTGGTTTCTACCCGCGATAGTGAATACACGCTTTCAACCCTTACAGGCCAGGATCTGATTGATGAAATCATGATCCAGCGTCGTATTGAACTCTGGGGCGAAGGCTTCAGGTGGCAGGATTTGAAACGTACCAACTCAAACCTCGACAGGCAAGGTACCAACTTCAATCAATCTGTTCATATTCTCTTGTTCTACCCTGCCGGCGGCCCTCATTGGGTATCTTTGTTCCCCAGGGATGAAATCAATGCCAATCCAAAGATTGTTCAAAATCAGCACTAATTGGTGTTCGATTGATTAACGAAAAACAGGCTACCCATTTGGGTAGCCTGTTTTTTTTACGTAGTAAAGTCGCTTCTGTTGTGCGTATTGCGGTTAGGTGTTGAGGGAAAGCACCAGAATATTCAAAGCTTGTATGATGATGTGTTTAATTGTTGAATTCCAGCCCTTGATAAAACCCTGAAAGATTAGCTGATCATTCCAGAGGTTGATTTTGCTGATCTGTTTAAGTAAAAAGTGTAAAGGGAAGGGTTGGAAGATATATAAAAAAACTCTTGTGTGGTGATTAAGGCAGTCAAATTAACAAAAAATTAATAGTTTGATAACTTTTTTTTATAAATTTACAAACTGAATGCAAGGCTTTCGGGCCGTGCAGAACCAAAAACCAAGTTTAATTATTAACAAAAACAAAAACAACATGAAGAGAATTTGTTTGATTTTTTTCGTAATCCTGGGTCTGATAGGCACTAGCCTGTATGCCCAGGACAGACGGGTAACCGGTACCGTTACCGACATGATGGATGGTTCCTCCCTGCCAGGGGTAACTGTTCGCGTTAAGGGAACGAATATAGGAACACAAACCGACAACAATGGCCGTTATGAGATTAACGTGCCCCAGGATGGTGTTCTGGTGTTCTCCTTTATCGGTATGAGCACAGAGGAAATAGCCGTTGGCGAGCGCAATGTGATAAACGTTTCGCTCTCTCCGGATATTGCAATGCTGCAGGAAGTTGTTATTACAGGTCTTGGCGCTGCCACTGATCGAAGGAGAGTTGCTATTTCTGTAGAAACTGTTTCAGAGTCTGAGCTTACACGGGTACCCAACCGTAGTATTGATGGCGCACTTATTGGCCGTATTGCAGGTGCTCAGATCCAGTCTACTTCAGGTCAGCCCGGACAACAGGCAAACATTATTCTGAGGGGTATTAATACCCTTTCATCTACTCAGCCTATGATTCTTATTGATGGGGTTGAGATCAATGCCGGAAGCAATTCCTTGGGTTTAGGTAACGTTTCTTCAAGACTTGCGGATTTAGACCTTTCAAACGTAGAGCGAATTGAGGTTGTTCAGGGTGCTGCAGCCGCCACTATTTATGGCGCACAGGGGGCCAATGGTGTTATCCAGATTTTCACCAAGAGAGGGCGTAGAGGACAAAGGACTGATATTAGATTTGCATCAACCTATAGTTTTGATAATGCCCTGAGAGGAAACCTGGAGTTTGCCAAGTTCCATTATTATCCTACCGATGCTGATGGATTTATTGTGGCCCCAAGTGGAAACAGGATCGCTGTGGACTCAATTACTGGTTTTTGGAGCTTGCCTGCACCTGGCTTTACTGCAGCTACCGTAAACAATAAGCCGTTTATGGAACCTACTTTCGACCACAGAGACCAATATTTTATCAAAAATGCCGGTACTTTCACCAATTCTCTTAACATAGTTGGTGCTGCTGAGAAAATTGACTATTCCTTTGGGTTATCGCAGCTAAAACAGGAAAGCGTTGTGAATGGGAAATTAACCCGCTATAACTTGACATCTAATATTGGGGCTGAAATTTTTAGGAATTTTACCATTCGTGCTAATACACAACTTATATCAAGTGAGAATACTACTGGTGGTATTAATAACCGTAACAACGTATTCTCCGGTATGTCCAATGCACTAATGGTGCCTCAATTTGTTGATCTTTCTTTTGTAACTCAGGCTGGATACTACCCGGTTATTTATGATCAGGCCAGCAATAGTGTTAATCCTTTTTATTCATATCAGTTTAGAGATTATGAGGCTAATCTGACGCGTGTTATTCAGGGTGTTAATGCTAATTACAAACTAACTCGCAATTTTGAATTAGATTACCGCTATGGGGTAGACCACTATCGCTATGACTATCTGGATTTTATTAAAAACCAGACAGTTACAGCAACGCCCGCAAGAGGTATTACTCCTATCAATGGGCAAATGCTTAAGCGCAGGGTTCAGGAAACACAGCAAAACTCTATTTTATCTGCAATAGCAAGGTTTGATTTCGAAAGAGATTTTGCTATGAATCTTCCCATACAGTCTACAACTCAATTTGCTTACGACTGGAGAAGAAGAGATTATCACATGTTAGATGGTATAGGAACAGGGTTTGATGTCCTCCCTCCCCATACATTCCCCTTTGCCGCCACAACCGATGCAGATGAGTTTATTGAGCATTTTGTAACCTTTGGTTATCTGGTTAATCAAAAGTTTGACTATGGCCTGTTAGGAGGATTTTCTGCAGGTTTCCGCTCCGACTTTTCTTCTGAGTTTGGTGAAGGTTCGAAGCCTTTTACTTTTCCAAGAGCAGATGCTTATTTCAGACTTTCTGAAGTCCTTAATCTTGATTATATATATGAGATGAAGTTGCGTTTCGCCTATGGTGAAGCTGGTATTCAACCTGCACCCTATTCACGACTTGTTACCTTGAATGCCGAAACTCTTGGAAATGCAAACTACATGTTTATGCCTCCAACAGCTCGTAACCCCTTGCTAAGTGTTGAGAATACCAAGGAGTTTGAATTAGGCCTTGATTATGGTTTCTTTACTTCAGGAAGAAGTTTCCTCAATAAAGCATCAGGTTCGCTTGTTTATTGGACTCGCAATAGCTACGGCTCAATATTTACAATAGGGTTAGCTCCATCAACGGGTGCAACAGGCATTTTTGACAATGCCATTGACCTTAAGAGTGAAGGTATTCAGTTTTCACTTGATGTGGATGTAGTTACAAATACTAATTTTGTTTGGTCATTTGGAACTCGGTTCTCTAAAGGACTTACCATGGTTGACAGAATTTCAAACGGATTGCCTCTTGTAGTAGGAGCTCCCGGATCAGGGCAAACTTCTGTGATTGAGGGGGAACCTGTGGGTGCATTTTTTGGGTTTAAACCCCTGTCTAGTCTAGATGAGACAAATTCTGCCGGAGTAAGGTATATTCCTGTAGGAAGCGTTGATAATTTTGAAGTTGTTAACGGAATGGTAGTAAATAAAGCCAACAAGCAGGTTCAATTCACCAGCGAGCAGTTTAAAATTGGCGATGCAACACCAAAATTTTCAATGTCGTTCTTCAATGATTTCACTATTTACAGAAACTTGTCTGTATCTGCCCAGATTGATTGGGTATATGGTGCACAAGCATATAATCAGACACGTCAGTGGTTATACCGCGACAGATTGCATTCTGATTTTGATAAGGAAGTTACCATTGATGGTGAAACCGGTGCATTTGTTGCATTCTGGTCAAGCTTGTACAATACCAACAGACCGAACAGTTTCTTTGTGGAAGATGCCTCTTTTATTCGTCTGAGAAATGTTGCTCTTTCCTACGACCTGAGTAAGCACCTTCCTGGTGGTGTAGTTAAAGGACTTGTTCTTTCTGTTTCCGGTTCAAATCTTTTCACCATTACCGATTATACCGGAGTGGATCCTGAAGCTACCGGCACTAACCTGAACAATCCTCTCAATAGGGGTACCGATCTTTGGTCATTCCCAAATATGAGGACATACAGCTTTAGTTTAAATGTTAACTTTTAATTGAGAAGAATATGAAAAAGATATTAATCATAGTCCTGGGTTTGACCCTTGGGATTGGCTCCTGCTCGAAAGATAGCTTGGAGAGCATTAACCCTAACGCTCCTTCACTAGAATCCTTGTTATATGAAGAGGGGTTTGCAAAAGCAGCCTATGGCGTTTACGCTCCTTTAAGGTTTAATAGTAGTTACTATCATGTGTGGTTTGTTACCTGGGCTCATAAAATTATGGGTGATGCCACAGCTTCTCACGTAGGTAATTTTGGTATCCGGTGGGCTAACCAAACTGCTCAGATTATTCGCCCGAATGGTCAAGTAGTTTTACCTCCAGTCGGTGGACGACAACCTGAACTTCTTAATTCATTTAATAACCGCGATTCTGGAACTGATAATGTTCAAGCATTTGAATGGTTTCCTGCTTATGGCCTGATTGGACATTGTAACCTTTTGCTTAGTCGTGTTGATGATGTTGAGTTTTTAACGGGAGCGGAAATGAAGCGCAATACTTATAAAGCTTGGCTGTACTGGTGGAAGGGGTTTGCTTATTCTAGAATTGGGTCCATTTATACGCATGGCCTTATTGTTAATGAGTATGAAGAGATGAATAATAATTATGTGCCAAGAACTGCCATAATTGAGGAAGCTAATCGTAACTTCAATCTTGCAAAAGAGATTCTTGTAAATATTGAAGAAGATAATGCTGTTTATACTGCAGTGATGAATGCACTTATTCCTCAACAGTTTAAGGCAGGTACAGGTGGGTTGATTACCCCATCCATGTTTATTCGCAACATAAACACCTATATGGCACGTAATATATTGGTAAACAAGTATGCTGAAGATCTGACTACAGCTGACCTTGATGCCATTGAAGAATTAGCAAATAGTGGTATTCTCTCGACAGACAAAGTGTTTAACGCACGTTCTGCTTCTACAAACTGTTTTGTTTATTCTACAGCTTGGTCGCCATGGCGTATGAACCTTGCTTGGGAGGTTATTTCTGAAAGACTTGTTCAGGATTTCAGACCTGATGATGCTAGGAAGGCCCGTCTAGTTGTTGAAAGAGCTCCGGCTGCATGGCAAATAAATCCAGCTGCCCGTGGTTTTCAGTACAGCACGCGATGGAATGCTCGTTCGGTGGCTCAGGGCGGTGAATGGCAAAGTCAAGTTGCCGGTGCTGCCGAAATATTCCTTGCTGGATCATACGAAGAGAACCAGTTGATGCTTGCCGAAGCGAAATTAAGACGAGGACAAATTGACGAAGGGCTTGCACACATTGATGCAGTACGTGATTATCAGATGGCAAATCTTCCTGCTACAGTAGGTGCTGGACTTACTCTTGAAGAGGCACTTGAAGAACTGCGCATAGAGAGAAGGATTGCTCTCTTTAAGAATAGTACACATTTCTATGATGCTCGTAGATGGGGAGTTTTAAGGCCACTTGCGCAAGGCGGTGGGCGTACTAATGCAATTGTTGTATTTTCTGCTACTGAAATCGAAGAATGTACTATTGAATATGACTATAAAGAATGGTGGGATGTTCCGGCCAATGAAACCGACTTTAATCCAAAGCCGACATCTGTGGCTTCACCAGGTGACATTAGACCTCTCTAGTTTATGTACAATTGATTTTTAAGCTTGTACAAAAAAGAACCCAAAGGCCTCAGCAATATTGCTGAGGCCTTTGGGTTCTTTTGCTGTGCTTGACGTATATATAGGTCGTGAAAGTCTGCTCTATATGTTTGTTGTCGCCAATCATTAACCAAGGGAAAGGTGTCCATCGCGAGATGGAATCTGAGGGGAAGCTTGGAGATATCTTATGCCCCTGGGAGTACGAACTAAATCAGGTAAATCCGATGGGCTGAGATTGAAAGTCCCTTCAAAGGCTAAGGACTACACGGCCTTCTTGATGGAAATAGAGGGCAGATCTTCCCCAATCCTGCCTCCCGGTATGTGGTGGTACGCAGCGATGAGCCTTTCAGCCAGATTCGTTTGTACAGCATCAGCGGGCAGTTGCTGGTAGATGTGGTTGCTGAAGGCAACACGGAACAACAACTGGATGTATCCGACCTGGCACCCGGCAATTACCTGATCCAGGTTGTTGGCCAATCGGGTAAAGTTTCCACCAAAGTGCTTAGGATTCAATAACCGGCAGTTCAAAAACTTCTGGTCTTTGAAATAATAGTGAGGGGTTGTGGCCATGGCTGCAGCCCCTTTTTTCATCCCGGTGATTTTACGGGCAAGGTTTTTGCGTATTCATGGGGAAATGTTTCCGTAGATGCACCGAGGCACTGCCCATTGATTTGAAGTACTTTTGCATTTTGGATACAACTTTTTCGGGAGTTGTTCGTATAAAACTTTCACGGTTATTACCAAATCATATCTGTCATGAAAAATCTCATTCAAAGATCCGTAGTGGTTCTCTTCGTTATTCTGTTTGCAACCAGCGGTGTTTTTGCACAGCAACGCAGAGGATCAATGCTTACCTTTACCAAAGAAATTGCCGATCTGGGTACCCTTTATACCGATGCCCTGGAGCCGGTAAAAATGGAAATAGAATTCACCAATGATGGCAACGAACCTCTTGTGATAACCTTTGTGAGGGGTTGCTGCGGCACACGCATTATCGATTGGACCAAAGAGCCTGTGTTGCCTGGTGCCAAGGGCACAGTTACCATTGAATTCAGGCTGGCCCCCAGACCTCATAATGTGAGCCGCACAGTAAGTGTAATGTCCAATGACCCCGACGGGATGAAAATTTTCCGCATCAGAGGAGAGGTTGCCGAGCGTGCAAATGCTCCCTTTGGTGCTCAAACCGGTGAGGCGGGCCCCAGGGTGCAATAAGCCAGCTGACACTTACCCTAAAAGTTAGATACGATAAGATTCTGATCGGATCCTGCTCTGCAAGGGCTGGCTCAAGGCATTGTATATGGATCTGAGCGAATTGAGGCCCGGTTTTACTATGACCCGGCAAACCTTTTGATATGTTTGGCGTTTTTATGTAAATTCGTATCGCAAAAAACGTCAAAACAAAAAGGTATGCAAAAGTCGCTCCCCATTAAGCTATTGTTATGGATCTCAAGGATCCTGTTCGGTGTGGTTTTCATCTTTTCGGGCTTTGTAAAAGCCATCGATCCGCTGGGTTCGGTATATAAGTTTCAGGATTATTTCCTTGCCTTCAATGCAGAGTGGTTGTTTCCCACTGCTCTGCCTATGGCTATCCTGCTAAGCAGCCTGGAGTTTCTCATTGGTGCTGCTGTTTTGCTGGGTCTGAAGATGCGATACAGTGCCTGGGGTGGGTTGCTGTTTATGTTGTTTTTCACCCCACTTACCCTGTATATTGCCATTTTTAATCCGGTATCGGATTGCGGATGCTTCGGCGATGCCCTTGTAATCAGCAACTGGGCTACCTTCTACAAGAATATTTTTATTCTCGCTGCAGCAATATTCATTTTTGTGTATCGCAATCAGTTTAAACCCCTTTTGGGCGAAAAAAGGGATGGTTATCTTGTGGTAATAATTGCCATAGCCATAGTCTGGCTATCGGTATATTGCCTGCGCAATCTGCCCATCATTGATTTTCGGCCCTGGAAGGTAGGAAACAATATCAACGAGTTGGTGGTTCCTACACCTGAAGTAGCAGAGGTGTTCCTGATTTACCGAAACAAAGAAACAGGAGAGCGACAGGAGTTTCTTCCAGCCGAACTGCCCTGGAATGATCAGGCATTTATGGATGCCTGGGAGTATGCAGATCAGCGACGTGTGGTGATACAGGAATTTATAGAGGCCCCCATCAATAATTTTATGATCCAGGATGACTATGGATATGACTATACTGAGGCCTATATCGGAAATCCCGATTATCAGTTTCTGGTCATTGCCTACGATCTGAACCGTACCCATCGTAAAGCGTTTCAACGCAGGATCAATGAGTTTGCTGCCCAGGCTGAACAAAACGGTATTTCTCTTGTCGTGCTTACAGGCAGTGGCTTTGGAACCATCGATGTGTTCAGGCATGACATGCAGACCCCTTATCCGTTTTATCAAACCGATGAAATTGCGCTTAAGACCATTATCCGGTCCAACCCTGGATTGGTTCTGCTAAAAGATGGGGTAGTAAAAGCCAAATGGCACCATCGCAATATACCCGCATTCGAAAGGGTGCAGCAGAGATATATGAATTAGCCTGTAAATACAACGGGCTCAGGCTTTTGAGAGGTTGCCGTCAGTGTCTTTTGCTTTGAAAAAAATCGAGCAGAAGCTGGCGGCACTCTTCTTCTCTTACCCCGGTGATATATTGTGTTTTAGGATGAAGTATGAGAGAAGAAAACCGGGTAAATCCTCTTTTATCGTCCATGGCTCCGGCCACAATCTTGCCCATCTGCGCCCACTGGCTCGCTCCTGCACACATGGAGCACGGTTCAAGGGTTACATAAAGGGTACATTCCTTAAGGTATTTACCGCCTAAAAACTCGGACGCTGCCGTGATGGCCTGCATTTCGGCATGTGCCGTTACATCATTGAGCCGCTCAGTATGATTATGGGCCCGCGCAATGATCTGCCCCTGGCAAACAATAACCGCCCCAATGGGTATTTCGTCCGCATCAAAGGCTTTACGGGCCTCCTTGAGGGCTTCCCCCATAAAAAAGTCGTCAGAAAAAACACTTAGAACCATGGCGTTTTTTGTGCAAAGGTAAAGAATACCCCCGGCTTTTTTAAGCAAGTGAATTGTAAATGATCAAGTGGAACAATCTTTAGAGAACATTGCATGGCAGAGCGTTCTGGTTTTTAAGAAAGTACCGGAATGCAAGTAGGGGTAGCCTCGTCAATGTGGTTCCGTTGTCAAGATGGGTGGGCCTGGGATAGGGCCGGATTATTCAATCCAACCCTGTGTATTGTTTTATTCTCAGATGATGGGTTAGTGTGAAAACTTTTTTGCTTTCCATTGGTTTCTCCCTTGGGTCAACCTTTTTTGGTGGCCCGGTATCGTTTTCTAGTATCCAGCCAGGTGCAACTGGCACAACTTACAATCACTTAACACCTCCTCTTTTATGTCATTGTTGAGAGTTCAGAAGGTTATCAGCAATACGGAGATTGCGCCCAATGCTTATTTGCTGAAGTTTGCCCGCGATTTTGATTTTTATGCCGGACAGGTGATCGGTATCAGCCTTGATCCGGGTCAGGAGCCTCGTCTGTACAGCATTGCCAGCGGGGTTGACATGCCGGAAGTATGGATCCTTTATACCATTAACCCGGAAGGGCTGCTTACGCCCCAGCTACAACATCTTGGGCCTGGCGACGAGTTGTATATTACCGGGGTATTTGGGAATTTTCTTTGCCGCGAGCAGGAAGCTGTATGGATTGCCACCGGAACAGGCATAGCACCCTTTGCCTCCATGTTTTTCTCCGGCCAGGGTGAAGGGAAGATTCTTATTCAGGGCAACCGCGAGCAAAGTGGTTTGTATCTTCGCGAATATTTCGAAGACTCTATGCCTGAGCGGTATTTTGGTTGCTGCAGTCGTCGACGAGCCGATACATGTTTTCATGGCCGGGTTACCGACTTCGTGCAGCAGTGGGAGGGTCTGAAAACCAATATTCCTTACTATCTTTGCGGAAGTGCCGAAATGGTGGTAGATGTGCGCGATCTGCTCATTGAGCGGGGTGTTCCCTTCGAAAATATCATGGCAGAAATATTCTTTTAACCCTTCATTTTGATCATGGAAAAACCCAAAGTTCAGACCCGTGAAATACTGTTCGGAAAAACCCTGACACAATTGGAACAATTGGTGCTGGAGCTGGATATGCCTCGTTTTACAGCAGCACAGATTGCCGATTGGCTCTACAAAAAGGAAATCAGCAACATCCAGGAGATGAGTAATATCTCCAGGGCTCACCGTCAGAAGCTGGAAGAACGCTTCGATGTAGGAATATCTGCCCCGGTAAAGGTTCAGGAATCGGTTGATGGCACAAAGAAATATCTGTATCGGAGTTTGCTCGGCAAATTCATTGAAGCAGCTTATATTCCCGAAAGCAAACGCAATACCCTTTGTGTTTCTTCACAGGTGGGATGCAAAATGGGGTGTTTGTTCTGTATGACAGGCAAACAGGGTTTTCAGGGGCAACTTTCTGCCGGAGAGATTGTGAACCAGATCCGGAGCCTCCCTGAGTTTAAAAGTCTTACCAACATCGTGTATATGGGTATGGGTGAGCCCTTCGATAACCTGGAAAATGTAATGCAAAGCCTTGATATCCTTACCTCCGACTGGGGGTATGGCATGAGCCCCAAGCGCATAACGGTTTCTACCATCGGTATCATCCCGGCTATGAAAACATTTCTGGAAAACAGCCGGTGCCACCTGGCCGTAAGCCTCCATTCACCTTTTGAGGATGAACGACGCAAGCTGATGCCCATCGAGAATGTATATGCACTGCCTGATGTACTTAAAGCAATTCGCGATTTCCCGCTGGGAAAACAGCGCAGGATATCCTTTGAATATATTGTTTTCAAGGACTTAAATCACTCAGCAAGACATGTAAAAGAACTGGCACGTATCCTCGACGGGATCCGCTGCCGAATTAATTTGCTGTATTTTCACCCCATCCCCAATACCCCCCTCGAAGCCCCTTCCGATGAGGTTATCCATCAGTTTAAAGAGGCGCTGGAAGCCAAAGGATTGACCACTACCATTCGTAAATCGCGGGGACAGGATATTTATGCTGCCTGTGGAATGCTCTCTACAAAAGAGTTGTTGAAAAAAAGTGCCCCAGATCAATAGCAATGTAATGTGCACAATATCAGCTATGTATTAAAGTAAGTGTGCATCGTTCAGGTCTTTTTGCCCGGGTATTTTGTAGTGCAACGTGCGATTATCCAAGTAAGCTTATGTCGAATTGAAAAAAGCAGTAATTTTATAATCATTGTTAAAAGCCAGTTTGAATGATTTGTTTAATTGATAAAAGGGAAAGCTATGTTTAGAGAGATCTTTAATTGGTCCACCATTATTCAGATAACATTAGCTCTTGTGCTGATGTATCTGATCGTACGGTATTTCTTTAAGAATTCCATTCTTTTTAAGATCGGGGTTTCAACGGCTACTGTAATAATCCTGGCTTCATTTATTTCCAGTACCCAGGTTAAGCTTGGCCCCATACATGTTTTGTGGTCTTTTCCTTTGCAGGCTGCCTTAGCTGTTGGTGCTTATTATTATATCAACCGGATGATCAAACTCCCCCTGGTTGCGATCATAGAGGTGATCGGGAAAGTGAGCGAAGGTGATCTGGAAATAGAGATAGAGGATGCGATTTTGGATAAGAAGGACGAGATCGGGAGGATTGGAATTGCCATGCGACAGTTGCAAAAAGGCCTTCGCGAAAAGGGTGAGTTTGCCCGAAATATTGGCGAAGGGAAGCTGGATGAGAAGTTTGAAAAACTCAGTGAAGAGGATGATCTGGGTGAAGCTTTGCTGCAGATGCAGGCCAGCCTGAAGGCGGCTCGTACTGAAGATGAAAAACGTAAGGCTGAAGATTCACGCAGAAACTGGATCACCGAAGGACAAGCCCGTTTTGCTGAGATCCTCAGGCAAAATGCTGCCAACGTGGAGGAGCTTTCCTACAATATTATCAGCAACATGGTTCGCTATATGGACATCAACCAGGGCGGTTTGTTTATTCTCAACGACGAGGACGAGAATGACAAGTTTCTGGAATTGACAGCCTGCTATGCTTTTGACAGAAGAAAGTTTTTGCAGAAAAGGATCGATATTGGGGAAGGATTGGCAGGAATCTGTTTTATAGAGGGAGAAACTATTTACATGACCCAGGTGCCCCAGGATTATATCCGCATCACTTCAGGGTTGGGTGACCAAAATCCGGATGCACTGGTTATAGTGCCACTTAAACTCAACGAAGAGGTTTTTGGCGTAATGGAGCTGGCCTCTTTTAAGCCGCTTGAGAAACATCAGATTGAGTTTGCAGAGAAGGTAGGAGAGATCATTGCTTCTTCTATCTCCGGACTTCGTATCAATACCAGAACTGCCATGCTGCTCGAGAAATCGCAGCAACAGGCTGAAGAGATGCGTGCCCAGGAAGAAGAGATGCGCCAGAATATGGAAGAACTCTCGGCTACACAGGAGGCCATGGCGGAGAAAGATCGGGATAGCCAGGAAAAACTTCGCCAGCTGAGTCAGGAAAACGAAGAGCTACGTGCCCGTCTTAAAACGATGGAGCAAGAGCTGGATACTCTGAAAACTTCGCAGGGTTGATGCAAAAAAAGAGAGTTTGCCGGTAGGCAAACTCTCTTTTTTTATGGGCTGACAGTTATTATTCCTGGTCATCCAGCCATGCACGCACATTTTTTGAAACCTCATTCATTTTACTTCTTGCCTTGGCAAGTTTATCTGAAGTCTCTTTGATCACCGTATTCCAGGTTTCAAGCGTGGCATTCTTAACCGTTTGTAGTTCGCCTTCCAGCACCTCTTTCTGGGCTTTCAGTTCTTCGCGTGCAGCAGTGAGATTGTCGCGCAATTCTCCGGAAGCATTCTCCAGTTGTTGATCTACATAATCAATACGTTCCTGAATATCATTTTTGTATTTATTGATATTCTGAATGGTTTGTTGCTTGGTTTCCTCAAGCTTTTGCTTGCTGGCCCTGTCCTGGCCTCCGCCGCAGGAGGTAAATGTAAGTGCCAGCAAAATGATGGCGCATGCACTTACAAACGCCATGCTTTGTTGTGCTGTTTTTTTCATGACCTTAAGTTTTTTTGGTTTGTAAATGGTTTTAAAAATATGCACAGTTTTGTGGGCTTTCCTTTTGTTTCCCAGTCTGGCTACTTTTCTGCAGTAAAGTGCATTGTAATTGAACCTGTCACGAAAATAAGAAAAATATGGTGTATTCTGAAATGGAATGCAAAAAATGCTTGTGTGGCATCCACCTTTTTTAGTCGCACTTAATGGCAGAGGCGGGGTTCTGCCTGGCAGCATGTGTAGAGAGAGAGAGTATCGTAGCTGATGCAATAGCAGCGATCAAGGCCAGGGTAATGGCAAAATGCGGCCAGCCAATGGCTACACGGTAGGCAAATCCAGCAAGCCAGTTGTGCATCAGATACCAGGTGAGGGGAAAAGCAATGAAGGCCGACAAAAGCACCCATTGCAGAAAACTCAGCAAAAGCATGGTGTTGATCTGCAATACGGAAGCCCCCAGTACTTTGCGTATGCTTATCTCTTTACGTTTCTGGTTTACCATAAATGAGGTGAGTCCGAAAAGACCCAGGCAGGAGATCAGAATACACAGCAAGGCAAAGCCCATAAAGATGTAAAGTGTATTTTTCTCGCTCAGGTACTGGTTGTTCAATATATCGGTCAGGAATCGTGCCTGGAAGAATTGCCCCGGGAAATGGGACTGATATGCTTGTTCTATGTTCTGGATAAGCCTGGCAGGGTCAGTGGAACGATACCTTAGGTTGATCACATTCATTTCGCCGGGTCTCCAGATATATACTGCCGGTTCTATGGCGCTGTGCAACGAATAGTAATGGTAGTCCTCAATCACTCCAATGATGGTGAAAAAGTCAAACTCTTCATCATCGTTGTTGATCACTCTTTTGCCAACAGGGTCTGTCCAGCCTAAAGCGCGCTGAGCCGCTCTGTTAATGATCATAGTTTGACGAGGATCAGTATAGTTTTCATGGCTGAAATTTCTTCCTTGCGAAACGGGTATGTGCATGGTTGGGAAAAAATCCGGATCGGTATATCCGAATCGCACCATCAGAGTAACAGGCACAGAATCGGCCGTGGTAATCATGCTTTGGCGGCCCGCCACGCCATTGTGTCCGCTGGAGATACCCGCCTGCAACACTTCTGGAAATTGCTGCAGCTTTTGTGCAAAGGAGCGTATCTGGTCGTAGTCGCGGGTATGCCTGACAAAGATTGATACAACCTCCTGTGGGTTATAGCCCAGGTCTTTCTGTTGCATAAGGTTCACCTGGTGGCTTACCACCGCCGTAGCCAGGATCATGGCAGAGGAGATGGAAAACTGCACGATCACCAGTGTCTTTCGAAGGCCTGCCTGACGCGGCTTGCCGGAGCTGCCTGCCGACCGGAGCACATGTGCGGGTTGAAATCTGGAAAGATACAAAGCAGGATAGAATCCTGACATTGTTCCCATGCCAAGGAAGAGTGCAAGAAGCCCCACATTGAAAAGCGGGTTTCCGGCAAAGTCTATTTCCAGGCTGGTGTTTAGCAAGGTGTTGTACCAGGGGAGAATCAGCTCTGTAAAACCCAGTGCTGCCAGTACAGCCAGAAAGGTGAGCAGGAAAGACTCTCCCATGTATTGGAGGGTAAGCTTGCTGCGGTTTGCACCCAGGATCTTCCTGAGGCCTGTTTCACGCGCCCTCTGACCTGCCTGGGCAGTGGAAAGATTGATGAAGTTAATGCAGGCGATGGCCAGTATCAGTACAGCTACAATGCTGAATATTAAAACAGTATTCTGGTTGCCCTGGTGGGTTCTCATGTGAAACTTAAGGTGCTGCGAACGAAGATAAAAATCGTTCGAGGGTTGAAGATAGAAGGTGTTGCGCATCATTCTGCCCGGGTCTTCTTCCTGCAATTGTGTTTGCTTCTGATTGATCAGCTGGCTGATATGCAAAGGGTCGGTGCCAGGCCGCAACACTACATAGGTTGCCAGAGTGTTGTTGCCAAAGAGCATCAGAAAGGGGGTGTCGGGATCAAGCGTGCTGAAAGAGAGCAGGATATTGAAATTCAGATGCGACTGAATATGCTCATTTTCGAAAACCCCGGTAATGATATAAGGTTCTCCGGCTATTCGCAGAGTTTCCCCCACAACATCTGCCCTGCCGAAAAAGCGCTGGGCGGTAGTGCGGCTTATCACCGCAGTATTGGGGTTGGTAAGCATCAAAGAGGGATTGCCTCCGTGCAATACCGGTAAACCCATATGTGTAAGAACATTTCCCTCGGAGAAATATATGCGGGGTTCCATAAAAACCTCCCTGTCAATTTCTACCAGCGAATGCGCCTGCATAATTCTGAAAGCCTCTTCCACCTGAGGGATGTTTTCCATAATCCATGGAGCCCATGCGGCACTGGTGTAGGAAACGTGTTGCTTGTCGAGACCATCGGGCTCCTGGATACCTGTAAGCCGGTACAGCCTTTCAGGGTAGGGGAGGTGCTTGTCGAAACTCCTCTGATCCTGTATGTACAGTGCAATGAGAAGAAAGGCTGCGATGCCTGCCGTAAGACCAAGGAGATTGATTATGGCAAACCCCGGATTCTTGGTGATAAATCGCAAACTCGTCCTGAAAATATTGTTGATCATGACCGTATTCCTTAATTGGTTTCCTCGCTCTATACTAACAAAGAGCCTACCGTTTGCTGTAAAGCAAAGGTAGTCAGAATAATATACCTGTAAGAAGGAGGGTTGATAAGAAAAAAGTGTTCGTATGCGTGCAGTTTTGTGCAGATGCGAACGTATTTATGCTGAAAAAGAATGCACTGGCATTTTTTCAGAGCAGAGACAAGTCATTTTTTAGCCATGCAAGCGCATAGTTCTTTTCATAAAAGAGCTTGGTGAAAACAAGGGAGGGTTCGAGCACCTTTCGTTGCAATATCATCCATGCTGCGCATGTGTGAGGTTTGCTGGCCAGTATGGCTATGTTTTTCTGCCCCAGCTGATTTGCTATGCCTTTACAATAATCAACAAGACCATTTAACTCATGATAGTGAAGTTCCAGCTCCATTTCATGCATATCAAGCAGCAGATCATACTGATCACCTGTTTCGGAGCAAACAGACAGTACCTCTTCCATGAGTGTTATAAAATCGCTGGTTTGTACCAGACCAAAGAATTGCAGTTCGATGATCTTTAGATCGTATTCAACACTTACCTGAAGCTGATAGGAAGAGGTCATAGTCTCCATACTGTTGGGATACATTATTTTTTTATATGATTATCCGTAATTCTGCCAGTAACTACACATTATGCCTATTTCCCCAATCGAAATAGACTTCATTCGAGAAGGTCTTTCCTTCTTCAACTTTTTCCTTGATGAAAAAGTTGCAAAAAATCAAGGCTTCGCAGCTTTTTTCGACAAAACTGCGGTCTCTTCGCTGAAAGATTTAAGGCCCCGCAAAAAACAAAATACCTTGAACCAAATTGCAGTGTAGTGCGGGTCTGCAAATCTTTTTAATCGCTTCGTTCCTTGTTTTGTTGCCGAAAAATCTGCAAGGCCGTTTGAATGTGAAGCTAGCCAAGCGAGACAAACCTGGCAAAACATTTTATCTGAAGGAAATGCCATAGTGGCAAGAAAGCGGATATTCATATTTTTTTATGATTTGCTTTCTACAAAGCAAATAAAAAAAACAACAGCAGGTTTCTTTAAGTTGTTTCAAGTTTAATGACTTGACAGGTAGTTGTTTACGTAGTTTTCGGCTCTGTTGTTAAACCCTTCTGCAATTTTGAGCACGAGAGGATGTTTCGGTGCAAATTCAAGTTCGTCGATAGAGCGGATGGGTAAAACCTTTCGTGAGGTTCCTGACAGGAATGCCGCTTCCATAACCACAACAGACCGGGCAAGAACCTTTTCTTCATTTACCTCGATTCCCAGTTCTTTGCACACTTCCATAACATGTTTACGGGTAATGCCCGGCAATACATCCTCCACGGGAGGGGTGATAACCTTGTTGTTTCGGATAAAGAATACGTTTGAGCGGCTGCCTTCGGTAATGCATCCTTGCTGGTCTACCAGAAGGGTTTCATATACCTCCATTTGTTCCTTCATCAGGTTGGTAGCATTGCGCAATCTTACGTCCATAATTTTGGCGTTGGGGTTATGGCGAATGCCTTTAAAGAGTGCTACCGGCACACCCTGAGCAATCTGTTGGGCATCAGGGTATTCGTGAGGGGTGATGTAAATCAGGAAATGGCTGCCCGAAACCGGATCGGGGTAGAGCACCATCTTAAGATTTCCTGTTTGCAGTGCGTTGGCATGGATCACTTCATACACATGCTTCGATACATCCCCGGAAGAGAAGCCCGGACAGTGCTCAGACAATGCACAGGTCTGTTGTAATCGCTCCAGATGATCTTCCAGAAACAAAGCTACCCCATCTGTTACCCTGAATACTTCATAGATATAATGGGGACGTTGCAGAAAATCATCTCTGAAATCGCTGGCAGGCCGAAGCTGGCCATTGTGGCTGTACCATGAAAAAAGACATTCGGGCATAAATACAATTCGATAATTTGTTTGGATTACAAGCAGGGCCGCGTATTGCCGCAAGCAGCAAATATTCCCCAAAGATAGAGAATGTTTTCAATGCCGGGGAAGATGCCGGCAGATGTAATGGTTTTAAAAGCAGAAGGTAGAGTTGAAGATTTGATAATAAATTCCCCTCTGAAGTATTGCCTGGTATACAAAAAAACACTTACTTCGCATTAATAATGGAAATTCTGCGATAACTATGCAGGGAAAAAAAGGAATACTGCCCAATACCATCCGAACCTACCAGCTGGAAGCGCTGCGTCGTGCTGTGCTTGCCAGGTTTGGTCGTGATACCTTGTTTTTTCCAGATACCCCAGCTTTGAGTGAGGAGATTTTTGCAAGCACTGGCTTCACCATTTCAACTACTACCCTTCAGCGCTTTTTTGGGTTGGTGGTTAGCAAAAGCGTTCCTTATCGTGTAACCCTGGATATACTATCTGATTATGCCGGTTTTCAGAACTGGGATGGTTTTTGTCAGCATAGAAAAGAAGCTCCGCAGTTTAGTACTGCAGGATACCTGCCTGATGAAAGCGGCATAATACTTCTGGATATTTGTTTGAACAACAGACATTTTGGTTCGGTGATGGATTATATCGACCAACTTCCTTCCAAATACCCTCTGAATCAGTTTTCAGATGCCCGCAAAGCACAGGTTAGGATCTCCAATGCATTGGGCCGGTACCTTCGTCGTGACCCTGAGGGGCGCAATACATTGCTCCCATTGCTGGCACAGAACAAAAGGGGGCGGGAGTATTTCTTTGAAACTTTTGTGGATATGGATTACTGCGATGAGTACTATGCTGATGCACTGGAGCTCTATCGCCGCTATGCTTCTCATCGCAAAACACCTGAGGGGAGGTCGGAATACATGTTTGCTACAGCAATACAGCTGCAAAACCAACTTGAAAAGGGCGACCTGAAGGCGATGTTGCCCGGGGCCAACCGTTTTTTTCAGGCCATAAAACCCCAGGAAGCCACACCCGACTATTGCCACCATATTCCCCCACTTGCACGCTATCATGCTTTGCGCCTGGTCTTCGATAGTAAAACGGGTGGCACCACAACACTTCGCAGGGAACGGTTTCTGCAAAACCAGCAGGACCTTATCGAGCTGGGATCTGTGGTGGATATTACCCTGGTGCAAACCCTCCAGGCGCTGCACTATGCTGAGGCTTATGAAGAGCTCATTGAGTTTTATGAGTATAATTTGAATTGGTTCAGGCAGGAGCCATGGCATGATGAAACCACCCCCCTGGTGCATGCCTATGCTTTTCACGCCTTCAAATTACTCGGCAGGGAGTTCCCCTTTTCCCCCATCAACGTTTTTTCGCCACGCGAAAAGTCTGGCAATGCCACAGATTGCAGCGTCCGGTATGTTGAAAGGAAAATTAACAGCCTGGTAAGCTGACAATGCTTTCAGGATTTCCCCAGTACCAGCAACATCGCCAAATATATAAGAAAGACTAAAACTCCCACCGCCATGGCCCATGCCAGGTTTCGGTTCCGGGTTTTCGCCGCAGGCATGATGTTGCGGAAATTTTCAAGGCATTCTGCACTGTCGGGTGGTGTAAGAAAGGTTACGGCAAGCCATGTAAAGGTGGTTAGTAAAGTAACGCATACGATCTGTGCGCTGTAAAGGTCGAGGGAGAGCTGGCTCAGCAGCCAGGGTTCAAAAGAGGGAACATAGTTGGAGAGGGCAAGAAACCCCATTGCATAAACTCCTGAAGAGATCATGGCTGATAACTGGCTCCAGGCGTTGATGCGCAGCCAGAACCAACGCAAGACAAAAACCGGCCCTACCCCGGCACCAATGGAAAATACCAGCCTGAAAAGAAATTGCAGATTCCCTCCCCACCAGGCAAAGAACATGGCCAGCAAACTCAGCAATACCATAACCCCGAAAGATAATACAACATAGTGCTTTTCACTTTCGGCGGGCCGGTAGTATTGTTTGTAAAGATCCACCATAAGGAAGGATGCGCCCCAGTTGAGCCTGCCTTCGGCAGTGGTGATAAATGCAGCAAAGAACCCCACCAGGGCAAGTCCTTTCAGTCCCGTTGGGAGGAATTCGGCAAAAAATCCGGCATACATGCTTTCAGGGTCATAGGTTTGAGCCATATGTGGCAGGTGCAATTCCAGGCTCATTCCCATCAGGATGAAGATTACCATCAGGAAGCTGATGGCAGCCTGGATGAAAATGGGGAGCAATCCGGCCTTCAGTGGCCCCCATTTGCCACGGGTGTTGACGAAGCGCTGAGCCTCCGGGCCTGAACCATCCAAAATCTGTGTGCTCCACCATTGTATGCCCAGAAATACCCATAAGGCATTCCACATCTCTCTTGCATCACTGGCCGGAAAGGTCTGCAAACGTTCCGGCGAATGTGTTGCTACAATAGTAAGGGCGGTGCTTATTCCCCCGCTTTGCCACCATAGGTAAACAAATGCAACCAGGAAACTTCCAAAGAACAGGATGAAATTCAACACATCGCTGTAGAGCTTTGCCTGGTAGGTGTTTTTAAGGGAAAAAATCATCAGCAGTAATCCGCTTATCAGCAGGGCCTGGTTGGCGGGGATGCCAATAAAGTAGCTGAGTATCCGGCTGAAAGCTACCAGCTGAAAGCTTAGAAGGATGGCGATTACAAACAAGCCCACGTAGATGGCCCTGAATTTATGCAGTACACGGGCCCCTTTACCCGAAAACCTGAAAAGCAGAAACTGGTTGTCTGTGATGAATCCCATACGGGCCCACAGCCCTGCAAAAACCAGGGGCAGCAAGCCTGCACCCAAACCCGCCACCCAAATGAACCACAAGCCCCACAGCCCCCTCTGGTAGATGATGCCTGAGAAGATCTGACCCGTTTCGGCCGAAATGCCCAGCATGATCAGCGACAGAGAGCTTACCAGCCAAAACGCTTTTTTGTCGAGCGAGAAAACATTTCTCCAGGAATAGCGGTTTTTCTGCAGCACATAAGCTACCACCGAAATCAAGATAAAGATTGCCGGAGCGATAAAGTCGGGAGCTTTCATAGATGCCAGGCCAGTTTAATCCATGGTTTGCAAAAAGCCCCGCAAACGCGGGAATGTAAAAAAAAAGCCCGGCTGCTGCCAGGCTGATAACGTGATCCCGATTGGATTCGAACCAATGACCCACAGCTTAGAAGGCTGTTGCTCTATCCAACTGAGCTACGGGACCATCCCTTTGGGGGCACAAAAGTACGAATATTTTTTTATTAGGCAAGATAAAATTTGAGCCTTTTGCTGTGTGCTGATTTGTTGAGGTTTGTTCAAATAAAAACAGATTGCTGAGTGTATAAAAAACTTACTTTTAAGAGTTGCTTTCTGTAAAGATTACACATCTGAAAATTATGCACATCTTTACTCTGCTTGTTTTTTTGTCTATTGCTGCGGGCTTGCTGCTTTTGTTGTTTCCGCAATCAGGAATTTCCTGGAAAAGGAAAGCAGTAGTATCTTTTATGGCTCTGGGGGTTGTTGCGGTTCTGCTCAATGCCTTGTGGCTGCATGGGAAAGGTGTGGATGCTCTTCTGGATTTTTTCTTTCTTTCTGGTATACCATCCGATTTTTTGTTTGTAAAAACTTCAGGCTTCAGTGGGTGGGCGCTTTCTTTTGTGATGTTTGTTTTTCTCCTGGTCATTGGTTTGGTCAATCTGCAAACAGGTACCATAGCTGGTGGCAGTTTTTGGGGCTGGTTGCTTATTTCGGCAGGTCTTTGCATGGGAATGCTTATGACAGATCATTTATATGTTTTGGTTTTTCTGTGGGGTATATCAGGCATTCCTCTTTACATGCTGCTCAACACCCATGAAGAAGCAGGTGCCGCGGCTGCCAAGATGACTCTGATTGTTTTTGGCAGTGCGCACGGGATTATGATCACGGGAGCAGTAATGGCGGTATTTCTCAATGGCAGTGGTTTGCTATCCTCTATGAATGTGGACACAGGGTCATGGGCAGGAAGTGCGGCTTTTTTTGCCCTGCTCGCAGGTGGGCTGATGAAAGCTGGCATCTTTCCCTTCCATTCATGGAAATCCGCTTATTTGCGAGCCACATCAGGATCTCCCTCAGCCTGGCTTGTGGTTTTGACAGAAAAAACAGTGGGGATATATTTTATCATCAGGATGACCCAGGACCTTTTTTTTCTTAATGACGGTGTGCGATGGGTGCTGATGGTAGTAGCAGCAGTTACTGTATTTTTATCTCTGCTGCTCAGTTTATCCGAAAGAAATACTCCGGCAAGAATAGGCCATCTGGCTGGGATGATCAGCGGAATGATGCTCCTCGGGGCTGCAACGGGCAATGCCATGGGTGCTACTGCAACCCTTGCATACCTGATGGTTTCTGTTTCAGCTGTTATAGCACTTCTGATCCTGCATAGCAAGGATCAGAACTCTGAGTCCGGACAGCCCGGCACAAAAGTTTTACCCACACGAGGAGCAATGGTGAAAAGGCTCAGCTCAATCCTGCTGTATTCTCTGGCCGGAATACCTCCGTTGGGGGTGTTTGTGGCAAACTTTTTTCTGATCAATGCATTTCTCTCAGGCTGGAATAGCTGGGGTGCTGTGTCGGGATTGCAACTTGTGGGAGCAGGAATTGCCATCACCGGATCAGCGGCATTGGTAGCCGGTTTGCTGATGTTCAGAAAAACCCTTCCAGGTCCGTCAAAAGCTGATGAATTGGGAAATAGCAGATGGAATTTCGGAGGGATGATCATTGCCCTTGTCTCAGCCTTTACCCTGATGGCTGCCTTTGGTGGCTGGCTGGCCCTGGTAATGATGGATCAAAATTTTGCCATCAGGCTTTTCCGCGATGCTGCAATTCATGGTCAGCAGATCCAGATCCTGATTCCGGCGATGTTGCTGGCAGGTTCACTGTTGCTGGGGTTGCTGTTTGTCAGGTTCTTAGAGGCCAGGGCAAAAGGATTCTTGCAGGCCATCAGGAGTATGCAGGAAAAGGGGTGGTTGGATGTGTATCACGTTTTTTCGCAGATGGTTTTTGCTGTAAACAGGCCTTTGAGCCGACTGCACGACGGGGTGCTGCAAACTTACCTTGTATGGGTGCTGGCAGCTCTGGCATTATTGTTTTTACTCAAGTGACCGCTTATGGATACCGAATTGATACTGGCTGTTATTCTTGTCTTCATGATCGTTGCCGCTATTACAGCGATACATGCCAAGGATCTGGTTTCGGCAGTTATTGCCCAGGGAGCCATTGGCTATGGACTAGTATTGTGCTTTTTGCTGCTCAAAGCTCCTGATCTGGCCATTGTGCAGATTGTTGCAGAGACCATTACCATTATTATTATGGTGGCCGTATTGCACGACAGCACCCGGTTCGAAACACGTTTCCCCATTTGCAGGCGTGATATCATTAATATTGCCATTGCACTGGTGCTGGCAACAACCCTCATGTATTATTTTGTGGATGTAATAAAGGTACTTGCACCGTTTGGCCAGCATAGCCTGAGGATGTCGGAGGTTTATGTTTCCATTGAGTATACAGGTGCTACCAATTTTGTGAAGGGAGTATTGTGGGATTTCCGGGCACTGGACACCCTGGGAGAAGCAGCCGTATTGTTTACCACTGCCATAGGGGTGCTGGCAATTTTGCGATTGAAAGGAAAAAAGGAATAACTTTTAACTGGCTATAATTATGAAAGGAATGTCGGTCATTGTAAGAAAAGTATCACAACTGCTGAGTGCAATGATATTCGTTTTTGGGATGTATATCATCACCCACGGGCACATTATGCCCGGGGGAGGGTTCACAGGGGGTGTTTTGCTGGCATGTGCCTTTATCGTTATCATACTTGCCCGGGGGCACGATTATTTGCAATTAACCCGCAAGCGGGAAACAACATCCCTGTTTGAGAGTCTTTCGGCATTGCTCATCCTGTTGCTTGCATTCAGCGGCCTGTTTGCCGGGTCTATGTTTTTCTTCAATAACTGGCTGCCCAAAGGTGAACCGGGTCAGCTGCTCAGTGCTGGAAACATTCCAATTTATAGTTTGCTGATTGGTATAAAGGTTGCCGCCACCCTGTTTACCATTTTTCTTGCTCTCACCATTTACAAAGAGGAGGTATCCCAATGACATTGTATATACTGTGCTTTATTTTGTTTCTCACGGGATTGTATGGCATTCTGATCAGCCGCAATATCATCAAGATCGTTATTTCCCTTACCATTGTCGAGTTCAGCATTTTCCTGATGCTCATTCTTGTGGGGTATATCTCCGAGGGTACGGCACCTGTTATTTTTGATCCGGAGCTGTTGTCCCAAAGAATTGTGGTGGATCCACTGCCACAGACCATGGTGCTTACGGCAATTGTTATTGCACTGGCTACCAATTCCATGATCCTGACCATGGCCATAAGACTGTATAAAAAGTACGGAACCTTCGATATTCATGAGATCAGCAAACTGAGAGGATAATCCCATGGAAGACAAAGCACTTATTCTTTTCTTTTTTCTTCCCTTCCTGGGTGCTTTTGTCATCCCTATCCTTGAGCTGTTTTCTCAAGGGATAAAGCCCATTGTAACTGCCATCATCACCCTGGTTTTGATGGTTCTATCGGTAGGATTAATTGCTGCCGGTCCGCAGACCACTACTTATGTGCTGGGGGGATGGTACCCGGTGGACAATATCCCCATTGGTATACACCTGGTTTGTGATGGTTTGAGCAGGTTTATGCTCCTGATTGTAAACCTCATGGCATTCTTCTGTGCAATTTATGCCATTGCCTACATGAAGAAGTTTACCGGCCAGAAGTATTTCTATACCTTGTTCTGTCTGCAATTGGCCGGGCTCAACGGGGTGGTGTTGTCGGGTGATATGTTCAACCTGTTTGTTTTTATGGAAGTAACGGCCAAAGCTTCTTACGCCCTTGTGGCTTTTGGTGTAAGGAAGACAGAAATAGAGGCTTCATTCAAATACCAGGTAATGGGCGGACTGGCATCCCTTTTCATCCTCTTTGCCATTACCATGCTTTACTGGCTTACTTCCACCCTCAACATGGCCGATATGTCGCAGGTGATCAGGGGGTCTGATTTACCCAATGCAGGTTTGTTGAGGTTTATTCAGCTTTTCCTTTTGGCAGGCATTGGCATCAAGGCGGCCATGATTCCCTTTCATGCCTGGTTGCCCGATGCCCATTCTTCGGCTCCGTCGCCCGTCTCTGCTATGCTTTCCGGGGTGGTCATCAAGGTGCTGGGGATGTATGTGGTGATGCGTTTGTTTTTCAATGTATTCGAACCTGACGCATTCCTTTCACTGGTTTTTGCAGTGATAGGGGGTATTTCCATGACTGCCGGGGTATTCCTTGCCATTGGGGCCTGGAACCTGAAACGGCTGCTGGCCTACCACAGTATCAGCCAGATGGGGTATGTGATGATGGGGATAGGAATAGGGATGGGAGTGATGGCATCGGGTGGAGAAGCTGCTGCTGTGACCCTTACCCTTACCGGTGCCTTGTTTCACATGATCAACCATGCGGTATTCAAAGGGTTGCTGTTTCTTTCTGCCGGATCCATCGAATACTCAACCGGTACTGTAGACCTCAAACAAATGGGTGGGCTGTCACGACGCATGCCGGTAACCATGGCTACATCCTTCGTGGCTTCCATGGCCATTGCCGGTATTCCCCCGTTCAATGGTTTTTTCAGTAAGTTTGCCATCGTGATGGCCGGCATACAGGGCGGATACTACATCAGGTCAGTACTGGGGATTGTGGTGGGAGTGGTTACCCTGGCTTCCTTTGTGAAGTTCCAGCGTTATGCATTCCTGGGCAAACCCGTTATCCAAACTAATGTAAGTGAGTCCCCATGGCTGATGCAAATCTCAATGATCTTACTGGCAGTTCTGTGCATTGCTTTGAGCTTTTTTATTTTTCCCGAGATAAGAATGATCGTACTGGATCCGGCGGTAAATACACTGCTGGAGACTACAGGATATGAAAAGTATGTTTTACCATAGCATGAGATATGATCGGATTATTTACTTTCAACAACAGTTTTCAGTGGGCTTCCGGGTCCGCTGTTTTCCTGACTTAATGAACCAAATTCCATGAAGCATTTATCCTTATTTATACTATCATGCCTTTTCTGGTTGCTGCTTACCTGGTCTGTGAACCCGGTTTCTCTGCTGGTGGGTTTGGTGGTGGCCGGGTTGACTACTCTTTTGTTTGGAAAGCATTTTTATACATCCACTTTTAAGTTCTTCCAACCCTGGAGGTATCTGATGCTGGTGCCTTTCCTGGCCATTTTTACCTGGGAATGCATCAAGGCAAACTTCGACGTTGCCTGGCGCGTGGTGCAGTATAAAATCCCCATAAAGCCAGCCATCATCAAAATGCCACTCATGGTAAAAACCGACCTTGCCCGCGCTGTTCTTTCCTGTGCACTCACCATGACCCCGGGCACCATTGTGCTCGATATTGAGGACGACTATATGTACGTTCACTGGATCTATATCGACGATAAGGATCCTCTCACTTATGCTCTTAATAAGGTTAACCGCTTTGAAAAATACATCAAAATAATCTTTGACTGACTATGCTGCAATATCTTCTTTACATCCAGATAGCCCTGCTTGTGTTTCCTCTGTACAGGATCATTGTGGGCCCTACCATTGCCGACAGGATACTTGGCATCGAAAAGTTTGGTATACTGGTAACTGCCATTGGTGTGATCGTGATACTGATCACGGATCAATCCTGGATGATTGACATTGTTATAGCCTGGACCATACTGAGTTTTATAAGCACCCTTACCCTGGCAAAGTACCTTGAAAACAAGAAACTAAATGACTGAAATTATCAGCAACATATTCATTGCCGTTGGCACACTGTTCAATCTGCTGAGTTGTATCGGACTGATCAGGCTTCCGGACACCTATAACCGCCTGCAGGCCAGCACCAAGGCCCTTACACTGGGTTTGTGCAGTATATTGCTGGGGGTAACCATCCGCTATGGTTTTACCGGGATTGGCATAAAAGCGATCCTGGCCATTGTGGTGATATTCTTCACGGCTACTGTTTCGGCCCATGCATTGGCAAGGGGGACGCATCGTTTCGGGATCAGGCCCGGTGATGAAACCATCCGTGATGATTACAGGGAGAAGAACAACGGCCCAAAAGATGAAAAAGCCCGGGATTGAGTGGATTGGCTTATCAGCGCCTATAAAACGAAGGGAAGTATTTTTTCAAACCTTATCTCCTCTGGTGTCACTTTCACCTGCACAGGGATGATCTCTACTCCTTGGGCATGAGCTTCTCTTAGATACCTGCCGTAAACGGGGTCAATGGCATCAGCGGGGGCAAAAGATTCTACATCCATCCGTTGAATAACATAAATCATTACCGCCCGCACGCCTTTGGCTTTTAGCTCCATGAGGGTTTGCAGATGTTTCTGCCCGCGTGTGGTTACCGCATCGGGAAAAAGGGCCTGTGAGCCTTCCTTTAGGGTAACATTCTTTACTTCTATGAAACAACTTTCTTGTGCATTCCGGGCCAGAATATCCAACCGGCTGTCGCCATATTTTACCTCTCTGCGGATCTCTGTGTACCCTTCCAGGCCTGGGATGGCTTGCTGTTGCATCCATTGAAATACCAGCTGGTTGGGCGTAGATGTATTGATCCCCACCCAACTGCCATTGATTTTGATCATTTCCCAGGTGAACCGCGTTTTGCGTTTGGGGTCAGTTACGGGCGAGAGAAAGACTTCTGCTCCCTCTTCCAGACAACTTTTCATGCTTCCTGAATTGGTACAGTGGGCCACAATGGTTTCACCGCTCTCCAGCAGCACATCAGCCAGAAAGCGTTTATAGCGCCGGATAAGACGTCCGGGTACAAGGGGGAGGGGGTAGGTCATAACAGGGGGTTTGGGTTTTAGCTTCGCTGAGCTCGCATTCGGCTCGGTTGGGGTATGGGGTATGGGGTTGGATAGTGTCCTTAACCCCATACCTCAAACCTTACATTCTCTAATTCTTGTTTTTTACATACCTATCGAGCCACTGGAGCCACTCCCAGTGCATGTGCAGGGCCGACTCCCGGGCCTGGTAACCGTGTCCTTCGTGGGGAAGCATCACCAGGCGGGTAATGGCGCCATGTCCGCGCAAGGCATCATACAACCTCTCGCTTTGCATGGGGAAGGTGCCTGAATTGTTGTCGTCGGCACCATGGATGATCAGCAGTGGGGTCTTGATCTGATTGGCAAAGGTAAAGGGCGACATTCTCATGTACACATCAGGGGCATCCCAGAATGTACGTTCCTCCGACTGAAAGCCAAAAGGTGTGAGGGTGCGGTTGAATGCTCCACTGCGTGCTATACCGGCTGCAAACAGATCGGAATGTGCCAGCAGGTTGGCTGTCATGAAAGCACCATAGGAATGGCCCGATACCGCCACTCTTTCCGGATCGGTAACACCCATCTCCACCAGTTTGTCGATGGCGGCCTTTGCACTGGCTACCAGTTGTTCTACAAAAGTATCGTTGGGCTCTTTGTCGCCTTCTCCCACAATGGGAAAACTGGCGTTGTTCAAAACCGCATAGCCTTGTGTGGCAAGCAAAACAGGCGATGTGGCACCCACCCTGGTATACATATAAGGCGATCCGGTAACCTGGCCTGCGGCATCGGCACTCTTAAACTCCTGTGGATATGCCCATAGCAAAGTAGGCAGCGGACCATCGGTTTCCCTGTTGTATCCGGCCGGCAGAAACAAGGTGCCGTTGAGGGGTATGCCATCTTCGCGGGTGTAATGGATCATTTCGCTCTGTAAGCCTCTGAGGCCTTCAAAAGGATCGGGCAGTTGTGTTATCTGGGTGATGCGGTTGCGACGCAGATCGCGGATAAAGAAATTGGGATGTACATCATTGGACTCGCGGCGGGTGATCACCAGTCCGCGGTTTACGTCGATGATCTCTACGGGCAGTTCGTACCATGGAGCTTCAGAGCGCCACATGCGGCGGGTTTGTCGGGTGCGGATGTCGAACTCATCCACAAAGGGGCGATTGCCCTCGGGGGATGCGCCTTGTCCGAAAAGATATAGTTTGCGACCCCTGTCGCCAAAGAGCAAAACACTCTGGCCTTGTGCATTGACAGTGGTCTGGAAACGGCCCGGATCGTTGTACCGGTCCTCTGTGCTGCGATCCAGCAGAATATCACGTTGCGCATCGGCCTGGTTGGGGTTGAAAACACTGGTAATGCTGCGGCGGGTGCGAAACCACGATTCGCTGATCAGCGCAAAATCGTCTCTACCCCAGGTGATGCCTGCAAAACGCAATTCTGTTTTTATGCTCGGAGTGGGCTGTGCGGTGAACGGGGCTGCCAGGAAAAACACCTGGTCGCGGTAGGGTACATCTATGGCCGGATCGCCGCCATCCAGCGCTTCTACCCAGAAAAGGGTGGCTGGGGCATCATTACGCCATTGTGCGCTTCGCCTTCCGGTGCGGATAGCTCCAAAGCCCTGGGGCAGGTCGTCGCTCACGCCCACCTCTTCTACAAGGTAAACCCGGTTTCCATTCAGGTCGATGACCTCCATGGTTTGTGCAAACCGGTTGAAGGGAACAATATAGGAATAAGGCCTGTGGATGGTATTGGTCAGGATGTACTGCCCGTTGGGAGAAAGACTGAAGAACCAGATAACGGCAGGGTTGCCAATCTTCTGCTCATGGCCAGAAAGGTCAGTTTTCATGAGCTGGGCAGTAGCATAATAATCGAAGAGCTCTTCATCGTGGGCATCGCGCAGCATATCCTGGAAAGTACGCACCGCTGCCCTTCTGCCCAGGTTTTCCTGTACAACGGGTGCTTGCGCTACCAGAGGCCGTGCAGGTACTTCACCACGGTATTCAGGTACAGCAGTAAAAAATAAGCTTCTGCTGTCGGGGCTCCAACTGTAGGCATTGCCCATTACATTGCTGATGGCTTGATGGCTGATCTTACGAGCAGAAGCAGTGGCAATCTCTGCTACCCATAACTCAATTTTATCGGCAGTGGTATGGGTAAATGCCAGAAACCGGGAGTCGGGGCTCCAGCGCAAATTGCTGATGCGCGGGTTTTTGGGCAGTCCCTCCACATCACGTGGGTTCTCTCCGCGAATATTGGTAAACGAAATGGAGTACCCGAAAGAGGCACGGCTGGGCCCATTGTTGGCCGGATCGATACGTAAGCCCCCCAGGCGCAGTTCTTCCCGGGCAAGATCTTCCAGCAAGGGCAGGCCCGGGTTGCCAATAAAAGCAATGGTGCTGTTGTCGGGCGAGATGGTTGTGGATGGGGTGCCAGGCGCATCTAAAATGTTGATAATTTCCTGCGGGGGCAGCTGATAGCCTGCCAGCTCCTGGGCCTGCGCAGTAAAGCCAAGCAACGCAAGGAAAATGATCATGCAGCTAATGTTTTTCATTATAATGTTTTAGTTGATGATGGAATGAGATAAAGCGTATTGTCTTGTTTTAATCGTATAAAAATATAACACCCCTCTCAAAGGGTGTGTTTTTGGATGCAGAGGATAAATCCTTTTAGCTTTTTTTGTGAAAAGGAGCTCTTGCTTAGAATGGTTCCAATTTAGCATCGTATAGGAAAGTTTTCTTCCTGAATCGATAAAGATTTGTTAATTTGCGGGCTGATTGCTGCATTCACCCTGCAGCTGGATCACCCTTTATCCTTTTTATCAACACAAACTAATTCATATAAAATGCGTGAAGATACACCCATAGATTTTAATGAAGTACAGAAACAAATTGCCCAACTGGGGCTTTCGTCCGTAGGCCGGGCCTCCATTCGTGAGATCAAGCGACTGATCGACAATGTGGAGGAAGCGACCGGCCAGAAGTATGTTCGTATGGAGATGGGTATCCCCGGATTGCCCCCTTCCACCATCGGTGTGGAGGCAGAAATTGAGGCCCTGCGCAAAGGGGTTGCGGCCATCTATCCCGATATTGACGGGATAAAGCCGCTGAAAGCCGAGATTTCCCGCTTTGTGAAGCTTTTTATGAATGCCGATGTGCAGGCCCGCTGTTGTATCCCCACCGTAGGAAGCATGCAGGGAAGCTTCGCCTCGTTTATGACCATTACCCGCATGTATCCCGAAAAGGATACCATCCTGTTCCTCGACCCCGGTTTTCCGGTGCATAAGCAGCAATGCCGTGTGCAGGGAATTCCTTTCGATAGTTTTGATGTATACAACTATCGGGGCGAAAAGCTTCGCGAAAAGCTGGAAAGCCATCTGCAGAAAGGCAATGTGGCCGGTATGCTGTATTCCAATCCCAACAACCCCTCCTGGATTTGCTTTACCGATACCGAGTTGAAGATCATTGGTGAGCTGGCCACAAAATACAACGTGGTGGTGATGGAAGACCTGGCTTACTTCGGGATGGATTTCCGGCAGGATTTTTCAAAACCTGGTGCAGCGCCCTATCAGCCTTCAGTAACGCAGTACACCGACAACTACATCCTGTTTATCTCCAGCTCAAAACTGTTCAGCTATGCAGGGCAACGGATCGGTATGATGGTGATCAGCGACAAGCTGTTCGATACCCAGGCGGAAGGGTTGTGCCGGTACTACAATTCCGATATCTTCGGGCGGGCCATGATTTTCGGCACTGTGTATGCCCTCAGCTCCGGCACCTCCCATGCAGCCCAGTACGCATTGCTGGCCATGCTCAAAGCAGCCAACAACGGGGAATTCAATTTCTGGGAGCCTGTGAAAGAGTACGGCGAGAAAGCTAAGATCATGAAAAAGCTCTTTACCGACAACGGCTTTAAGATCGTTTACGATAAGGATGAAGACCAGCCCCTGGCCGATGGTTTCTTCTTTACCATCTCCTATCCGGGTATGACCGGCGAGGAACTCATTGAGAAATTTGTATTCTACGGCATAAGTGCAATCTCACTTTCCATTACCGGCAGTGAACGCACCGAAGGACTTCGTGCCTGCACCTCCCTGGTGCGCCGCGAGCAGTTCCCCGACCTGGAGTATCGCCTGAAGAAGTTTCATGAGCATTACCCGGTGAATGAACCAGTCCGGTAACCGGAGACCTGAAAATAAAAAAGGATTGCAAAAGCAATCCTTTTTTCGTTCCTGTTGTTTCTCTGCTTTTTATAAGGAGGGAGAGATTTTTGATCCTTTCAACGGTATGCCTCCTGTATCCCCGATTTATTTTGTCCCACTGCAAAATTAAAAAGCTCTCCCGGATTACCTGTCTGCAAGTTGCTTCAAGTATAAATGCCATGTAATCAGTATTGTGCGGAATTGCTTAAAGGGGAGTACCCACGCTCTCAACCTCAGATCTTAATTCAGAGGTAGCTACCCATCACTCACCTTCAGGCAAAATCCCTTATTTTTGCAAAACCCTAAACCCTACGTTAAACTTACCTCACACCCCATCCCCCACAGCCCACAACTCATACCCCACCCATGTCTCTTGCACGCAATCCCGAAAAACTCCAGCTGATACTCAGGTCTCTGCCCGACAAGCCGGGGGTTTATCAGTTTTTTGATGAGGCTGAGAATATCATTTACATTGGCAAGGCCATCAGCCTGAAAAAGCGGGTGTCGTCCTACTTTAACCGCGATACTTCGCAAAGTGGGAAAGTGATGGTGATGGTAAAGCGCATCCACGAAATCCGCCACATCATTGTGGATACGGAGATTGATGCCCTGCTGCTGGAAAACAACCTCATCAAGAAGTACCAGCCCCGCTACAATGTGATGCTCAAGGACGACAAGACCTTCCCGTGGATTTGCATTAAAAACGAACCCTTCCCCCGCATCTTTCCCACCCGAAAAGTAATCAAAGACGGGAGCCGCTACTTTGGGCCCTATGCCTCGGTGCGCATGATGAATACACTGCTGGAGCTTATCCGGCAACTCTTCCAGTACCGCACCTGCCGCCTGCAGCTTACCGATGCCAATATCAGGGCGGGCAAGTTCAAGGTGTGCCTCGAATACCACATCGGCAACTGCAAGGGGCCATGCGAAGGACATCAATCGGCCGAAGATTATCAGCTTACTCTTGACCAGATCACCGAAATTCTGAAAGGGAACCTGGGCACCGTGATACAGCAGCTCAAGGGGCTGATGCAGCAGTATGCTGCAGGGTATGCCTTCGAAAAGGCGCAGCTGGTAAAGGAGAAGCTCGACCTGCTGGAGAAGTACCAGGCCCGCTCCATGGTGGTGAATGCCCTGGTAAACAATGTGGATGTGTTCTCCATTGTATCGGACCCCGAGTTCGGGTATGTGAACTTTCTGAAGGTGGTAAACGGCGCCATTGTGCAATCGCATACCCTGGAGCTTAAAAAGCGACTGGATGAGAGCGACCCCGAGCTGCTGGAGATGGCCATCACCGAAATACGTCAGCGCTTCGAGAGCAATGCACGGGAGGTAATTGTGCCCTTCAAACCCGAAATATGCCTGCCCGACCTGCAGTATACCATCCCCCAGCGGGGCGACAAAAAGAAGCTGCTGGAGCTGTCGGAACGCAATGCCAAATACTATCGCCTGGAGAAACTCAAGCAAAAGGAGCTTGTGGACCCCCGCCGCCACACCCTTCGCATCCTGGAGCAGATGCGCAAGGATTTAAACCTGCCCCAGCTGCCCGAGCACATCGAATGTTTCGACAACAGCAACACCCAGGGAAGCTACCCGGTGGCTGCCATGGTGGTGTTTCGCGATGCCCGGCCCAGCAAGAAAGATTACCGGCACTTCAACATCAAAACCGTGGAAGGCCCCGACGATTTTGCTTCCATGGAAGAGGTGGTGTACCGGCGCTACAAACGCCTGCTGGAAGAGGAGCAGCCCCTGCCACAACTGGTGGTGGTCGACGGGGGCAAAGGGCAGCTCAGCTCGGCCGTAACTGCCCTGGAGAAGCTTGGCCTGCGCGGCAAAATCCCCGTCATTGGCATCGCCAAACGCCTGGAGGAAATCTATTTCCCCGGAGATACCATCCCGGTGTATATCGACAAGAAGTCGGAAACCCTCAAAATAGTGCAGCACCTGCGCGACGAAGCCCACCGCTTTGGCATTACCCACCACCGCCAGCGTCGCCAGAAAGGGAGCCTGAAGTCGGAACTGGCCGACATTAAAGGCATAGGCGAGAAAACCGTAACCCTGCTGCTACGCAAATTCAAATCGGTACAAGGGATAAAAAGTGCCACAGCCGAAGAGCTGGCTGCCGAAGTGGGGGCCGCCCGTGCGAAGATTATCAGGGCGTATTTTGGAGAGTGAAAAGGTATAGGGGTGGAAAGGTTTAGTCGTTCAAGAGTCCCCGAGCCCCAGTCCCCAGGTCCCAAATCCCCCTGTCCCAATAAAAAACCAGCCATAGCCGTTTATGTGCGTATGACTGGTTTTGTGTTTTTCAGCAGTGTCGCTATTCTATCAGCAGCGCATTGAACAGCAATTTGTAGCTTACGGCGGTGGAAGAACGGAACTGTGGGTTAAATGAGGACAGGATGATTTGGCCGTTCCCCTTTTGCACCCATACCAGGGCCGGTTCGCGGCGCAGCAGCTCCTCCTTCTCGGCATATCCGCTCATGAGGATATTTTCGCTGGCAAAGGTGGCAATCACCCTGCGGTCCATATCGCCATGGGGGATGGAGGTGCGGAATACCGGTGTGCCACGGTGGAATACGCCAATCTGGGCGGGCATGCCCCAGGTAAGGGGATGGTCGGTGCGCAGGTTTACCCGCAGCAGCGAGCCGGGCACATACAGTCCGCGTGTTGCCAGCTCTTTGCCAATGTCGTTGACCGGCAATACAAACTCTTCGGTGTTCTCCTTTTCGCCAATGCTCAGGGTGCCCAGGAACAATGCGGTAGAAGGCCCCCACGCCATTACCCTGCCTCCATTGCTGATGTATTGCATCAGGCGGTCAAAGCCCTTTTTCTCCATCCCTTTGGTGTAGTCGGGCGGATAGTTGAGGGGTACAGGTCTTCCTTCGCGCTCAAATTTTCCATGCATATACACCGATTTATCGCGGTCGGTGAAGATCAGTATGTCGAACTGCCGCTGCAGGTTGAGGGTTTGCAGTTCGTGGGGCCGCACCACGGTATAGGGGATATGGTACTGGTCGAAGATAAAGCGTGTCCATCCGCCATCCATATCATGTATCCAGGTTTCCACCAGGGCAATGCGGGGCATGCGCAGGGGATACACCTCTGCCTGCGGTTTTTCTGTGCTGAAGGCCGGGCTGATGCTCAGGATCTGGTTCAATGGCCCGAAGTTCCGGCCCACGGGGATGATGAAGGTGCCGGCCGGATAGTCCATGCCCTGATGGCGGAAAGCTTCTCTGCTTCGCTCTACCCTTATGCCCAGCTCCAGGGCTTTGAAGGCCGCTTTAAAGCTTTCATTGGCAGCAGCGGTGAAGATGGCCCAGCCACTGTGGGGGGGGTCCTCGCTGCGCAAGGTGAAGGGCAGGGTTACGGGTTGATACTTCTGCTCCAGCCCTGCTATGGCAGTGGTGATTTCCACCGCTTCCACGCCGCGGTGCAGGGGCAGCGACCAGGAGGTGATGTCATAGGGGCGGATGAGCTCACCGCCGGGGGTGTAGTGGCGCGCCGGGAAGGTCTGTTTCTCCATAATCTCCTTGATGAAGGCCCGGTAAGGTTGTGCCAGGGGCACCACCAGGTCGCCCGCTTTGAAATTGCGGTGGTTCCATACTATATCTTCGGTGAGCTGGTAGGTCTTTATCCCATGCAGATGCAGCAGGTTCACCATGGCCACCATTTCGCTGGCATCGTGCTGCTGCAGGGGCATGATATAGTAGAAAGGAGCTTCCTGCTGTCCGCGTCGTATTTCGCGGCGGGTGAGATCGTTGCGAAACTGCAGTATCTCTGCCCTGTGCAGTGCCGAGGTATGCAGATAGGAGAAGGTGTTTTCCATTTCATAGCGTACAATGTCCGACAGGCGCCACCAGCCCCCCTCCCAGGGTTTGGGCAGGTTGATGGAGATGGCATATTCGCCCAGCCCCTTTCCGATGGTGCGCAGCTCGTTGGGCTCCACATAGATGGGAGTGGCCAGGTGTACGCTGGCAGCTTCCGAGAGCATGCCAATCACCCCTTTCCAGATGGAGGTGGTGGTGGCGCCGGGCCAGTAGTCGTCGAAGAGGTAGTTGACCGATACGCTGGCCAGGCCGGCATCGGTCATTTCGGTAAGGGTGCGCGAGCCGTACACCCGCATCCAGTTCCATATGCCCGCATCCACATTCTCGGCAATGGGGTCGTGGGGCGGAGAGATGTAAAAGCGTGGGCCGTAGGAACCCATCTGATGCCGTTCCACCATGGCCTGCGGAAACCAGCGGGTAGAGTAAGTTTCGGCCACCGCACGGTTCTCGCTCATGGTAAGGGTTATGAAGTCGCGGTTGATGTTATGTCCTATGTATTTGTGGTAAACGCCTGGCATATTGCTGGTTTCCAGTGGAGTGCCCTTGTACTTGTTGTAGTGCTCCACAATCATGTTCATGCCGTCGGGATTGTGGGGCAGAAACATGGCAACGGTGTTCTGCAGGATGGTTTCTCTGCGCGGGTCGCTGCCGGTAAGCAGTTCCCAGGCAATGAGCGGCAGGGCCTGTACCGGGCCCACCTCATTGGCATGCATGCTCAGGGTAGAGAGGAAGAACACGCGGCCTTCACGGATAAGCTCTTCGCGTGAAGTGCCCTCGGGAATTACATCCAGGGCCAGCATCTGGTTGATTTCCCGCAGACGTTCCAGTCGGGCAATGTTTTCGGCAGAGGAGATGAAAATGTTATACATGGGCCTGCCCAGCTCGGAAGTGCCGCAGGGTTCGATATGCACCATGGGCGAAGCATCGGCCAGCTTTTGCATATACTGCATCATACTTTCGTAGGTAAACATCATGCGGTCGTCGCCCGGGGTAAAGCCAAAATGCTCGCGGGGCGAGGGCAGCTGGGCCGCGGAACTGCCTATGGTCATAAGCACAGCGGCAAGGAGAGCCAGCCACCGGAAGGAGGGTATTTGTTTGTTCATGTAATGTTGGTTTTGTGAATGCGCTAAAAGTACACTTTTTTTGTGAATGTATGGCGTTGTGGTTGTTATGCCGGGCACCAGGCCTGAGAGGGGCAGCACTGAGTTTGCGGTATGACGGAAAAGATGTTTGAGGAATCCTTTTCGGTGGGGATTAGCCAAAGGGGATCGGGTAAATAATTTTCAAAATAAATTTGTCAGTAAAGATGAAATAGCTATTTTTGCACACTCAAAAATCAACAGCCGGGCAAAGAGTTCTTTGGAGTTTTTTCGGTTGAAAAAAATGGAGAGGTGGGTGAGTGGCTGAAACCACCAGTTTGCTAAACTGACGTAGGGGTAACCCTACCGGGGGTTCGAATCCCCCTCTCTCCGCAAAACTTTGAAAGTGTCGTTTTTTCACTTTCCAAATCAGAAGCAACGAAGGGTGCTTTTGTTCTTTGAAAAAAAAACATCCAGGATTGAGGTGGGTGAGTGGCTTAAACCACTCCCGCACGTGCGGGACTAAACTGACGTAGGGGTAACCCTACCGGGGGTTCGAATCCCCCTCTCTCCGCAAAACTTTGAAAGTGTCGTTTTTTCACTTTCCAAATCAGAAGCAACGAAGGGTGCTTTTGTTCTTTGAAAAAAAAACATCCAGGATTGAGGTGGGTGAGTGGCTTAAACCACTCCCGCACGTGCGGGACTAAACTGACGTAGGGGTAACCCTACCGGGGGTTCGAATCCCCCTCTCTCCGCACTTTCGGGGTGTAGCGTAGCCCGGTATCGCGCCTGCTTTGGGAGCAGGAGGTCGTAGGTTCGAATCCTGCCACCCCGACTTGAAAATCAAGGGTTTACAGTTCAAAACACTGTAAACCCTTTTTAATTTTGACACAATTTTGACACAAAAAACAAAATGGCTTCCGTTTCTCAACAGAAGCCATTTTGTTTTTATTTGTGATCATTTTGGGGTTTTCTTAATCTTTCTCCAATTTCGTTTTCAGTTTTTGCAAGCGGTCGAAATAGGGTCTGAAGGTAGGGTTGTTTAAATTTCTTTCCAGGATGGAAAAATGACTTGCTACAAATTTCTTTACATCCCGGATGTGAAATCCCTGGTCGCAGATGATTGATGTGGGCATATTGCTGTGGCTTTCAAAAAAGGTTTTCAGCCCTTCAATATCCCAGTGCTCTTTCTCTGGAGAAATATGGACGGTGGGTTCTTTTTCAATGGCCCAGGTTGTATATTGATTTGTGGGGCAATCCCATCTCCTGGGGTTGCTATCAATAAAGTGTGTAACCGCACTGTGGGATGGTTTATACTCCTCCTTCTTTTGAAAAGCTCTCCAGTCCTGGGTAATTAAATAATCGGCCAAATCATACCCCTTTTCCCTTTCCTGGGTTTGTGCATGGACTTCCAGAAGTTCTGAAACAATAAAGGTACTTCCTGGCAGCGTTTCATTGAGTTGCTCAGCCTTCTGGCTCCACAGATGAAAGGCTTTGCCTGAAGGAGACAGGTCTGGGAATAAAACCACTTTTCTTCCTTTCAACACTTTGCATTTTTCAATGCTTAAACTGCTGATGTTATACACTGCAAGCCACAGAAAGTTTTCGGGTTTATCGGGAAAGCCAAAGTACAAGGTGCCATAGAGGGCCGTTTTGGGAGCTTCCACCAGTGCTATAGGGTTGTTAGGATAAGAATGCAAAAGATGCTCACCGAAAAGGCAGCTTACCTTCTTGTCGTTTTTCAGATACAGACGAAGCCATTCGGGTATGGCATTACCTGCCTTGATGAACTCCTTTTGACAGATAGAGTGAATGAAGTCGGTGGCAAGGGTGTTGTTGTTTTTATCAAACAGCTTTACCTGGATGGCCCTGATGTTGTTTTCTATGTCAATAAAGGGAAAAGTTACAGCTCCTTGTCTGTAACCTTTAGAGATGGTTCCCAGCAGATAGAGCTTTGCCAGTTTCTGCAGTACTGCTGAAGGAAATGGATATTGGGCATGTTGCCCCAGGTACTCCATGAAGCTGTTCTTGTCGGCATGGGTGATAGTCTTTCCTAAAACACTATTTGGCAAGGGATGCAGCTTAGGTTGTGTTGCTGGTCTATTATCCGGTGATTTCAATGAAACGGTCTGCCAGGAATTGTCATTGGATTTTTCTTTCAAGTCCTCATAAGGGTTTTTGAAATATCCACAGCTCATTTCCCTGTCGCATCGGCCATAGGCAAGGGCTAAATACTGCTGATTTTCTGTATCCTTATAGCGGACAAACTTTTTTTTACCACAGGAGGGGCATTGAAACTTCCTGCTGCTTTTGTCTAACTGATATCTGTAGGTGGTCATCATGTGGCTTTGGGTTAGGCTGGTTTGGCACAACTGGCATTTCTGTCATTTTGCCGGTAAGTCGTTGATAATAAAAAAGATACTAAGATGGAAAAATGTCAGGTTATGCCAGAAATGTCAAACGGTGAGTTGAAATGGCACGATTGGCATAATGCTGCACTTTTACAACGTGTTATTTGTCAGTATATCTGCTATATACGTGTAAAATGACAATAATGACAATCGTGCCAATGGGGCTATGGGTAGAGTTTCTCGTACACTCCCTGACTAAGTCTGATGAAAAACTTATTCCTTGGGTCCAGCAGACGTTTAACACATCGTTCGGAAAGGTTGAAGGTTTTCCCAATGGCTACTGCCTGTTGGGTTTTAATCTGCAGGGGCAAACTTTTGTAGAACTCGCTTTGACGCATTGGCAAATGGTCCAGGAGAGTGCCCTCGAAGACTACCTCGTACATCTTATTTACAGTGCTTCTGAAATACTCTGTCAGTTGGATGGCTCCTTCCATATTCTTTTTACTTATTTCCTGCTGGTGGAGCCCCGAGGTTATGTTATCGAGTACTTGAAGAATCAGGGCAAACCGCAGGCAATACTGTTCCAGCTTAATGTAAAAACCTGCAAGGGTTTCATTTTCCATAGCATTGCACAAATCGGTACTTGCCGAATGCCATTCTTTATACTGCTTAGAGCTTTCCGGGCTTAACTTCAAAATTGAAGGGGCCATTTCATGGTTTTCATCAAAGCCTAATTCAAGTTTGATAAGTGCCTCAATAATTGTATGCCAGCTTTTAGCAAACACTTCCGGCAAATCTTCCTCAATCCATTTCTCCTTTTTCAATCCATCAGGAAATACATAAAGAATTCTGTCGATAAAGCCATTGCGGTTTCTGTTGTTTCCTCCCAGGTCGGAGATTATTGCTTCCTGAATGGTTCCGATTACTGAAATACAGGGGCTTTTGATGTTTGTGGGAGCCTCAGATTTTCTGTCAATGACAATGGGTTTGGCACTCCAGGTGCTAAGCCATGATTCCTGCTCCGAGCCTTTGGTGTATCGGTCGAAGTTTTTAAACCAACCTGCCAGTTCATCCACACAAACGCCAATACCCCTTTTATTGTGTTTGTGAACGTGAAATATGCTTTCGGGTGTAGTGTCTGCGACCAGGAACTTTTGGTATACTGGCTTTTGAAGGGGTTCAGCATTGCTTTCCATCTTTTCTTGCCTGCTCATTTCCATATAAGCTGTGTAATCAAGCGTTTCCTTTTCATATTTAGCTAAACTCACGCTATCGAAGCTTTCCAGCGGTTTATTACACCAGCTTAAGGGATGGCTTTTCATGGTGCCAGGTTTCCCCACAATAGCCATAAATAGTATGGGCCTTTCGTACCATTTGTTTTTGACTTTTAACCAATGGGTGTTTCCAATGGATACAGCGGTGGTGTAAAGGATCGATGAAGCCATAAAATCGACCGGAAATCTCAAAAAGTGATGGGTTGCTTTGATGATTTCCTGAATGACTTCAGGGAATATCTGGATAGGGAAGGGGAGCACTTTGTTAGGTTCTTTGCTTTGCAACCTGGTTTTAATATTTGAAAAGTGCTCCTGGAATTGATCTGCATTCAAATTCAATTGGTTTTTTACAGTTTTCATAATACTTTGATTTTTTGTTAAATGATTAAATGGTTTAATTGTGGTTTCATTGGAGGGCTCCAGATGAGATGATGGCTTATCCATGGCTTGCTCCTTTCTTGGTTTTTAGAGCGGACACAGGATTGGGATTTGTTTTCCCATTTTTTATCCATTCTGTTAACTCTTCTTTGTAGAAGTAAAGTTTTTTGGAGATTTTGTGGTGAGGAATTTCTTTCTTATTTACCTTAGTGTAGATGGTTGGTTTTGCCAACCCGATGAACCGTGAGCATTCGTCCAGGTCCATGGGTTTGTCCTCCGCTTCCTGGTTCGGGGTTATGTTTTCCAACATGCGCTCCATGCGGCTTACTTTTCTGTACAACTCGCTGACCAGACCAGGCAGTTCATTAAAGGTTGTTTCTTGTTCTGAAAAATTTTTAATCATAAATTTTAATTTTTGGGGTTATTAAATAATTGTCTTTGCAATGCTACCTGTGGGGATTTTTATCAACCTCAAAATCGAGTGATTTTTTTAAAAATATTTTCAAATGGAACGAGGGATGCCTATCTGGCAGAATATGAGTTATATACAAAGCAAAAACACATCTTCTGCCAGGCAAAAGATGTGCTTTTCTGAAAATTGAAAAGTGGGAAACCGGGTGTGGGAAAAAGTGGGGAAATTTTTACCGTCGTAAAATGGGTTTACCCGGTAAAAAACACATAAAAAAGAGAAGTAATACCAACTTTTCTATCGGGATGGTTTGCGGGAAATGAAATCAGCTGTTTTTTGCGTGCCCATTTCTCTGAAGCTGTCAATCAGACAAACAATTCTAAGGAATTCCTTGTCTTTTGTGAGGTTAATTGAGCTGTCCTTATATGTAAGGTAGGCTGTTTTAAGAATGCTGGCCAGTCTGGTCTTCGTTCCTAGGTTGATTTTGATCTGGGAGGGTCCTTCCTCGGGCATCTTTACCCCTTTAATAAAATAGTCTTCCAGGGTCTTAACGAAAAAACCATAGTCTGTTTCGTTTCAAACGACCCGTTGATTCCCCAGTGGGCTGGATAGTGCCTCTTCATTAGACTTACCAGGCCCCCCTGGGCTGCCACTTCTTTGTCTGTGTCAAATTTAGAACTCCATCCTTTGAGGAATTCAATGAATTGGTGAATAATGGTTCGGTTAAGCCGTTCTCGTAAGGGAAGCGAACCCAGCCCCTTTAAGCTAAATTCCTTCCCGTTTTCCATCTTTTCAAATTCAGCTTCCAGTTTCTGATATTCGCTGCCTTTTATATGCATCACAGGGAGGGGTTCTCTCTTTTTAACAGAAAGGGTGATGTGCCGGGCAGGGGAGGTAAGGCCATCCACAGTAACCAGGTCTCGGTTGAATTCTTCGGTTTGCTGGGTAATCTCTTCATTAATGATTTCAGCCAGATCTCCGGGGTCTGCATTTCGGATGGATTCTCTGAACCTTTCAATCTTTTGCTGCAATCCAAGTTCAATGAACCGTAAACCGACCAGTTCCTGGTGTTGGATGATTTTCTCGTACGTTTCTTTGGATAGTTGTTTCTGCTCATAACGCACCCTTACAGAGCCCTTCTCTCTGTTTTCGTTTTCCTCTTTAACTTTCTGCTTTCTGAGTTCATGGTCAACAAGGGAATCGAATTCCCAATCCCGCTTAAAGTCAATTTCAAGCTTGTCCTGCAACCAATCATTGAATGTAAATTCTTGCATACAATTATTTTCCTTTGTTTTTATTGTTTTCCAGGGTGCAAAAATAGGCATTTGGGTTGGGGTTGTTTGGTTTTGTTTTGTGTTGCTTATAATGATAGAGTATAACCAACATATAAAAACAAAATACAAAAGATGCAAGTAGCAGAAAAACAGTTTAATAGGTTGTATTTATTAGGTATTATGCTTATATTTGTAGTCGTAAATTGACGCTAGAAATCATGAGTATTTACAGAAAAAGGAGCAGAAAAAATACAGCAGAATTCACCCTTTTGATACGACAGGATGAATGGAATAAGAGAGATTAGCGTGTAAAAGGCAATAAGTCAATGTGTTGAGCGGGGAGGGGGTGGCTGATACAGCCAGGTTTATATGAAAATGCTAAACTAAATGGAAAAATATGACAACCTCAATACCCATAAACATTCAGGAATAAACCGATATATGCATGAATATTAACGGGAAACAGCCAAAAGAATAACCACATATACCCTTCTTTTTGTCTGATATACCCTATTTTTTATCACTAAATCCATAATTATGAGTAAAACAAACCACAAAAACCAACCAAAAACCGGAAGTTTCACCGCTGTTGAAGCTCACAACCATTATGAATGCGCCCATTGTGGCAGCCTTTTCATCCCCAAAAAGCGATTTGTGCAGAAATACTGTAGCGAAAGCTGCAGGGTAATGGCCTGCAAAGAGCGAAAAAGGCTTGGAACAAGTGCCAGGAACGTTGCTCTGCAGGGTTCTGCCAGCCCAAAAGCGTCTGCCAGGCATCAGAAACCCACTGCGTCTGCCCCCAAAGCACCAAACAATTTTCAGGAACTGCTCACCATTCTGGAGCAACGGGAGAAGAAAATGATGAAAAAAATGGAGGACATTCACCAACGCCAGACCTACCACATGATCATCAGCGCAATAGTACCGTTTTTTGCTGAGCCCCTCAGACAAAAACTCGTCGCCTTAAACGCAGGAAAACAAAAACCACAGGATATGAACCAGCTGATGGAGCAGATGAAACCCTTTCTGAAAGCACTACCCGCCGATTTGCAGGCACAATTAACCCAGGCATCCGTAGACTACTGGAGCAAAGGGGATGGAAAACTTGCCAAAGCTCTTTAGTGTATACAAAAGAGGCTGCCGGGATGGGCAGCCTCTTTTGCTATATTGCTGTTGCAAGCTTCAGCTTTTTCTTAATAATACTCAATTTCCCTGACGCAAACACTGGCGTCCTGGTCATCATCCGGGTTGCAGATTAACCTTACCCAATTGTCCCTGGCGTCGAAAAGGTATTCATATTCACGACCGGAATACTCAATGCCCTCCATGGTATAAATATGCATTTTAACTGTGAGTTGATTGTTGAAGATATCATAGGTGTAAAATCCTTCCCTCACCAGGTTCCCTGTGTTGTCAAATTCGGAGAACGATTCAAGATTTCCTGCCGTATCGAATTTCTCAATGATCTGCTCAATGATTTGCCCACCAGCATCCTTAGAAGTTTTGACAATGGTACACTCGTCGATGTGTTCGAAAAATGTGGTAGCATTCTCCTCAGGGTTTTCGTATAGTATGGTTTCTGTCAGTGTTTTGCCATTGAGGTCATAGCTGTAAAGCATCCTGAAGTCCAGATTCTGCATATCACAAAAGACACTGCAAGCTTCAGGCAAACCATCCTTGTTGAAAATACTGGCAGACTTGCACATGGGTTTACCCTCCGGGTCTTTGTTTACGGATCGGATCACCTGTCCATTTGCGCTGAATTGATACTCTGTGGTGTATTCTGGTTTCCCGCTTTCAAAATGTTCTATTTTCGTCAGCCTGCCCTCCCTGTCGTATCTTCTGATTATGGACACAGAGGGTGTGAGCGATTCAGGGTTGCTCTCTTTATGCGCAAAATATTTGTCAAAAGAATACCAGTGCTCGGTGGTGGCTTTAATGATGCCGAAGTATTGGTGGTGGTCAGGGGTTTTCTTTATGCTCATTGCCTGTTCGAGCTTTAAATGATGATGTTAGAAGAATTAGGAGTTAAGGTGTAGGGTAGAAGCAGGCTTTGCATGGTTTATAAATGAAAGTTATAAGAAGTCATTACATGAACTTCAAAAATTCAAGGTCGCAATCCCCGGCACGAACCGCTTGGGTTCCCAGCTTGTCAAGGGTGGGAATGACTTTTTTAAGTTTCTGGAGTTTTTTTAAATAACTCTGAAAATTATTCTGCCAGTCCAACATGGTATATGATGAGAGGATTGTCTCTATTGAAGGTTGCAGGCCTTTCTGAAAGTAGTTAAAGCTATCTCCCGAGAACAATACCATGAAGTTTGTGAATATCATTCTGTCGTGGTTTATGGATGTTTTCTGCGGTATTTTGGCAAGACCGATACGAACGTCTTTTTCGCCATTAAGCTTCTTATTTAGGGTTTCTTCAAGATGGGATTGCAGGTCTACCAGGCTTTTTCTTATTTCCTGCTGGGGTTGAAGCTTGGGGAATGCAATCAGAACCTTAATAAGTTTACTGTTGTTGTTCACAAGGAGATTTGAAATGAGCTCTGAGATGGTCTCTGTATATTCAGAACGTGATTTTTTGTGTTGAAGGGCAAAAAGGTAGCTGTCAAAGATTACAATACTATTAAAATTGTGCGAAAGCTTTGAGAAATCACTCCAGTCACCAATTTCGCCATCTTTGGCTACTTCAAATGCGTTCTGTTTAAAGAACGGCATTTTCAGAAATTTGTCAAAATTGTCACGGGTAATACAGGTAAAGCCTGCTTCCGTTACACGCTGCATTTTGGGGGGTTCGGGCAGTGCAATACAGCAGAGACTAAAGGGAGACTTGCGCCCGATATTCAGGGTTTCGTCTTCAAAGGTTTTCCGGTCTGCTTTTTTCAGCACAACCTTGCCTTGTACATGAAGGTCCTCCAATACCCTTATCAGTTCAAAATCATCAGGTTCATCTTCTTCAATATGGCATACAATATCAATTCCTGAATCAAAAAGAAAATCCATCATTAAGTTATATTCTGATTTTCCTTCTCGCACCATAGGATTTGAAAAGGAATTTCCCTTTAAAAGCAGGAACTTAAAAAAGGAATAATCAATATAAACACAAGGCTTTACCATCAGTTGGCCCCCGAAAGTTTAAAGATTTCCTTGATTAGATTTGACGCCTCATCAAAAAAGCCGGATCCAAAATTGCCATCCAGGATGCCATTCTCCTGGATGCGGATTCGACGTACCTGCTTGTCACCCTTCTTTAATGTTTTAGGGTCGTTGAAATAGTAAATGGCCGTGTCTTCGGGGTTGATATTGTATTCATGCTCCTTGTTGGCGGTGAGGTACTGCAACTTGCGGATCAGGTACTCAGAATGGGTTTCGATGATAAACTGGATATGGAATTCTTTGGCAGCATCAATGAACATATCCGCCAGTAAGGATTGCAGCCTGGGATGGAGATTGGTTTCGGGTTCCTCGATTAGTATAATACTGCTTTCATATTCAGGCATATCACCTGATATCTCAATTAAGGCATCATAATTCTTGGATGCCGCAATTGCGATTTTTAGCAAAATTGGTAAAAACTGAGTTATGCCGTAGCCTTTATCTGCCAGAGAATGCTCATCAATCATTATTTTAGTTCCAAATCCTTCATCTGCCAGTATGAATTGAATTTTTTCGCCTATGTTGAAATTCTTCAACCATTTACTTATAAAATTGATCTCTTTGGCATTGTTTTCCAGGCCCAGAGAGTTAAATTCAAGCAGTAAGTTGTTAAAGCTTGTGCCTTGAGAATTGAAAGAATATACTCTTTGCATATTTGCCCTTACTGCCTCAAGTGAAGTAATATGTTTAAAGGTATTGACACTTCTATTGAACGATTCCTTGAAGCCTTTGGTGAGAAAATCCAAATAAAATAATTCGACAGAATTGTTTGTATTATCTTTTATGCTATTTATCAATTGGAAGCATGCTTCGAAAACATCATCTTTAGAAATTATTTCATTAAATGCTTCAATAAAAGCATGGTATATGGACTTAGATTTCACCTCTTCATCAATTGACTTAAAAAGAGCGTGGTGGAATTTAGAATAAGTAAACCTATAAGAACTCTGAATTGATTGCAAGTAGCTTCCGAGCTCTGCCATAGGACCTGCAATATCACCAATAACACAAGCATTAACTTTTTTGGATATTGGTTGCTTCCAGTCATAAGTTTTTTTGATGTTTTCCATCAGCCTAAGCTCGTCTTCTCTTAATTGCGAAACTAACTGTTGGTCATTTTCAAATTTAAAACCAGCATCAATAAGTTTTATTTTTATCTCATTATTGATGTCAGAAAATTTGCGATGGAGAAAGGCTAATAACGTTTTTTTACTATTTAAGTAACTTTCATCAACTCCAGCCTTTAAAAGGTCATTTTTAACTGATAAGTAATCATCACCAGATAAATCATTAAGATGTAAATGGTCTGGATTGTTTATTAAGATTAAAGTTAAAATGCTTAAAGGCAAATCACTATGATATCTTTTGTATGTTTCGGGATTGCTAAACCTTAAAGAAAAAGGAAGAGCAGAGGGGTGAACAATGTCAAAATGTATTTCTGACTTATTTGAATTGTCGTAATATTTGCTTTTGTCCCCATATAGTTCGTTGCTGAGTTTTTTGTAATGAGGGTTTTGCGAATATATTTTATAATCGCCCAATTTCTGTTTAAGATCTTCTATTTCTTCAAATTTTTCCTCCCGAATTTTTTGTATTCTAATAATCTCATTGAGTTTTGGTCGAAAATAAGAAAACTTAAAAAAGATTTCCCATTCATGGCTATTAAGTCTTTTCAACTGAATAACATCCTCTCTCTTTGTATAGACTCTAATTGTGTTTAGTATTCCATTTTTTAATATGTTATTTTTGTTGAGCGCATATGAAAGTTCAAGAGTCATTTCATCTGTAATTTCGTCAAAATGAAAGGGAAAAAGGAAAACCATTTGCTGTTCATTGGCGTTCTTGTTAAGGCTAATCTCAAAATTACCTGCCTTGTGCTCGCCTTTGGTAAAGTCTAAGTCTTCTAAATCAGTTAGTTTTTCACGATATTCTATGTCGATGTTTCTAACAATATTGTCCTGCATTAACAACAAAGCCTTTATCAAAGAACTCTTACCCGAATTGTTTGGACCTGTAAGAATAGTTAGTGGTGCCAGTTCGAACTCTACAATTCCCTTGAATACCCTAAAGTTGCCTAATCCAAATTTTGATAAATGTGCCATAAGATTATTCGTTTTTGGAGAATAATTTAAGAAACCAGATACTAAGAGATATACTACAGTTGTTTCAACAAATCTAATTACTTTTTAAGTAAGCTTCATCGGAAAGTTTATCTAAATCAGTTAAAAAGAAAGCAATCACCCAAACAAAGAAGCCTGTTTTGTGTCTTGCAATTTTTTTCTGATGTTCTTTAGAGCGGGCTGATACATGGCAGGGTGAAAATGATTAACATCGCTAATAATCAACATCTCCATCCTCCTTTTCCCAATCTCCTCTATCATTTCCATTTTACGCTCATAATTGGTTTTCTTCCAGCCGATTTTCAGGAGCACTACCAAAAACTCCAAGGAGAAAAGAAATAGAGTAAACATGATGTACACAAAAGCCATGACCCAATCGGTAAATACCAATGTGAACAACGCCTTAACGCGCAGCAATAGCCCGTCATAGTGTTCTGCCCCGGCATGTTGCCTGGCGTCGTCTCGGAGCTGTTCAATGCGTTGAACCAGTTCTCCGTGGGCAGCACTTACCCTGTCGTATTCATTTTTGAGCTGAGCAGCAGCATCGAGTTTCAGCCGTGCTATGCCGTCTACTCCTCTCTGTCCGCTACCTCCGGTTCCATCGGCCTCTCTTCTTGCTTCTTCAAGGGCATCCTGCCAATCCTGGTAATGTTTGCTTACCCTTTCCTGTGAAAGCAACAGCTGCGAAGCATATTCATTGTCGATCCTGCTTACAGACTCCTCCACGTGGGTTCTTCTCATCTGAGCCAACTGAAGCTCTATATCCTTGTGGAAAATTACTTCATCCAGGAAAATTGCTCCCAGCAGCGCAATGACTAACCCGAGGACGATTCTGAACGTATTTACCAAACGACTTCCGTTGGCCATGATGATGGTACGTTCAAGCATAAAAACCAGCATGCCCAGAGAGAATGCTACCAATAGGCCGATATTAGTGGACATTCCCATAATTTGCGTGGTAAGCAAAAAACCAATGGAAACCCAGATGAAAACGGGTATAAAAACCGCCACCGCAAGGGCAGCAACCTTTTTCTTGCTTTCAGGGGTTTCATTTTTCAGCAGGTTGTAATCGTCACCGGTAATCTTACAAAAGAATTTCAGCATGGCTTTCAGTATTAAAGGTTTATTAATCAAAGAGTCCTGTGCTTGAGGCAAGGAGCTTTTCCTCCATGTACATCTGGGTGCCTCTTACAAAACCATCGTTAAATTTGTGGATACTTTCCATCACGATTCCCTCATCTTCCACAGAAAGAGCTTTCTCATTCTCATATTCGCTGCATCGCTCCTGCATATATTCCATGCGACGGCGAAGCTTTCTGTCCAGCCGTTCATCCATGCCTTCCACGTCGATGAGGTGGTCCTCCAGGGTAAGCATTTCCTGCCTGAGCTGGTCAATCTTGCGGGAAATGATTAGCCTGAACTCAGCCTTGATTACGTTGATACGGGCACTCTTTGCTTCTGAGGTGTGCGTCTTGTACCCTTCCTCAAAGCCCATACGGTAATAGTCGCGGCTTAGAAACTCATCAAGGGCCACTTTTTCAGTGTGTTCCTTGCTCTCTGTTTCCCCCGGAGGCTCCGGGTTTACAAACAGGTTTCCGAATGAGGAAAGATCGGAAGCTTCCACCTGGAGGTGTTCGCCTTCATTCGCGTTTGACTTATGATTGTTGCCAAAAAGATTGCTCAGGAAACTCATAATAGTACAATTTAAAGGTTATACATTGAAAACCGGAACTTTGAAAAGTTTATGGCCCAACTGGTGGCACGAACGGCATAAGGTTATCAGGTTGTGGCTTTTGTAATTCCAAGGCTCAACAAACTGCCCGTTGGCAGTTCTAGTGTGATACTGACGATGATGTACATTGAGCTGGTTTGATGAACCACACCTGACACAGCGGTGGTTGTCGCGTGTTAGGATCTGCTGCCGACGCTCAAGCCATTGGTTAGCCTGTAATTGTGTGTTGTAGATTTCCTTTTGGTCGGTAGAGGCTTGCATAGTACCAGGTGTTTGTTCGACTTAACGATACAAAGGTGAGTACTATGTGTGCAGTGGAGGTGCACAGGTGGTTCGGAGATAAAAATAAATGATTATAGTGCAGGTAATCAAACGATTGCACTGTTGCTTTGCTGTGATAGCATATATGCTTTCCAGCCCCACTCGTTTTTTTTCTTATTGAAGGAAAGGATTGCCTTGCCTTTGATGGGTTGCTTTTCTGATAAATTGTATTTTTGAATTAGGCCTGGTTCGATGAATATATCTTCCACAAAGCCAATATTGTGTGGTTTGATTATTTTTATTTCGCCTTCAAAGGGTTTTATAGCTTCATTGGGAGTATCGGGTTCACAAACCTTTGCTGTCACCACCTTGCAGAATCCATCCTGTTGGAAATCGCTGAATCTGACTTTCAACACATCACCGATCTGGGGTTTATTCAGCAGTCCTGCATATTTAAAGAATCCGTTCATTCCTTTGTTTTGAACAAAGCTCACCATCAATTTGCTGGTGTTAACAAATTCAACTACGACTATTACTTCCGGAATGTCCTGGAATAGAATCTCTTCGGCAGTTTGGGCATATTTCAAATATAGCGTGCTATTATCCCTTTGATTTGTTTCTGTTTTGTACCAGTCTTTCTCAATCCATTGCTTGATCCGAGGAGAAAGTTTCCATTCATGTTTTGTACGGGTGGCAATAACCTTTTCGATTTCAACCTTTGCCTCTGGATACATTTTTCTTTCTATTAACATCGCAGCAAATAATTCCCTGATCTTAACCAGGAAGTCTTCCGGGGTTTTGAGGCTTAATGCCTTGCAAAAGCAAGCAAATTGAATATCCTTATCCTCTGGGAAAATCTCAGCCATAAGCTCCCATACCCAAAAATCATTTCTTTTTTGTTTTGCAAAGGGCAGAAAGGCCGAAATCACGTTTTCCTCACTGCCGGTTACCAGTAATAACCTGGCTTTGAAATAAGGTGGATACTGGTATTCCGGATGATTACCAATGATTTCGTCTAATAAGGGCAGGAAGCTTAGAATCTTATCTTTATCAACCGCCCTTTGATGGCCAAAATTGTCGACGGGCTTGCCCTCCAATAGTTTTTTAGAATAGGCAATATATGCCTGTTCCGCAATTGCCATTATTTTTTTCCCATTATAATCATCCTTTAAATAGTCTTCATGATTGAAATATTCAAAACCCCACCAGTCAGCAAACTCCAGATATGCCGGCCAGTTCTGATAACCTTTATGAAAGGCTTTATAAAGGAAAGAATAGGATTCGGACGGTTTTGTGAAATGAAATTCCCTGATGATTTCAAAAACCTCATTTATCTTTTTGTAATCAACGGGTTCTTTTTTCTGCAAGGCAAAAATCATACTCCCAATTTGCCACGCACAATTATCAAATACCATCTTTTCATCTTCAGGCAATTGCAGCTCTTTGATTTTCGTTAGGTTGTCCCTGAATGCATCAAAAGTAGCTGGCTGTGCATTCTTTTTCAGATATTCATAGTACACCCAGGCCAATGCACGCTTAGGCCAAAGCAGATTTGCCGTAATGTTCTCCTTGTTTTTGTCTCCCTGGGGAGATTCCAGATTCATGACCAGTGGTGCTTGAGCCTCCTCATAGTCTTTCAGGGCTAGCTTTAACGCTTCTTCAAGTCTACCTGCTTTTCTGAGTTCGTTGACCTCTTTAAATGCCATATCAACTGAGTTTTAAGTTATCAATAACATTTCGAAGCTCTGTGAGCAGTTGCGGATTATTACAATCTTTAGCGATGGGCTCAACCCTGCTGAAGAACCCTTTCTGATTGTAATAGATATTTAGAACAGCCTTTGCATCTCCTTTCACGAACCAGTACCTGTCGTGCCATTCATTGTGCCTGAGTTCTTTAATGGCAATTTTCTTCTCCTCACATACCTCTGATAATCTGTCAAACAATGCCTTTAAAAAAGGTTTGGTTTCTTCCACGTGATAATCAAATATGATTTTGTCCAGCAGGGTTTCTGTAATATCCCTGCTAATGTTGATGTTGCCTGGGGTATTCATCAACTGAACACTTTCCTGAAATAAGCCCGGTGAGTTGGTAAGGTCAGGGATAAGCGTATACTTCTCTTTAAAGCGGTAGCTTCCATTGAACCAATCTTTAAATGCAGCTTTTTCATCACCCCTTTGTACCATATACCAAACCTCATATGGCCCTTTTTTTGCCCAGGAAACTACCTCTATCATTGATTGACCCAGTTTGTAAAGGGTTTTAATAAACTGATCCTGCACCAATGGATGTTCATTTGCCAGGCCAAGCTCGTCTAATACTTCAAACAGCTCCTTTGTTACGGCAATCTCAACCTGGTTCTCATTCTTACCGGAAATGCTCTCCAGCGCAGATTGCACCTCTGCACCTGCAAAAGTCATCCCTGAAAAGGAATTGAAATAGGGTGGATTAATGCAATAGAGTTTTTCCGATGCCCGGGTTATGGCAGTATAGGCCCAGCGGTAAAAACCATCGTGGGTTCTTCCATTGCTTTTCTGAGCCTCTTCAAAAAAATTAACATCACCTGATACACCATAATCCCAGAATACGAAAGCCTTTTCCCATTCTCCGCCCTGTGCTTTGTGGCAAGTAACGGCATAGCCATATTTCATCTTCAAAGGATTACAATACTTATCCTGTTTCATTTGGGTGAGAAACTCCGTGGTGCGTGGTTTCAGCTCTGGGTAACGCGATCTGAAGTCAACCTGCAACGCCTGCTGAACCAGGTCGTCTGTTTGATTGTCTCCATATAGGAAATTTTCCAGGATGTACCCTGATACAGTTTTGTTTGTGTCATCTGGAAAAACGAGCTCCACGGCACGCCATACCAGTTCAACCTGGCCCTTGTTTCTAATGGCAATTTGTCTCCTTTCTGGGTTGGGCGAAACCTTTGCCACAACAGCAAATTCTCCGTTAAGAACACCACCGGCGTAATTGTTGGCTCCTGCAATCAATATGTCACTTTCCTGAACGGGCAGGTCTTCTCCAAAACGGTCTTTACGAATCAAGGTGTTAAGAAATTGTGCCGCCTTGTTGGAGTAGGTAATCACAATTTTGTTTGACCCAGCAGCCTTATATTCACGGAGGAAGTCGGAGTAAACTGGATTGAATATGTCTTTGCCATTTTGCCTCAGGTCAAAATCATTAAAGTATCCGGCCTGCATAGAGGTGCGCAGCAGGGTGGCTGCATTAAGGATCCCATTGTCTGCCCTCTGGCGCACAACCATTTTTAATTCAGTTGTTTGTATATCCAGCTCCAGCTTTTCTTTAAGGTAGTCTTCACTCAGTGCCGGTGAAGAATTCATTCCGACAGGAGGCAGCTGGGCCGGGTCGCCGATAAAAATGACTTTGGTGTTGTTGCCTGGCTCCAAAATTCGGGCGTATGCCAGCAGGTCGGATAACAAATGGCCGGAGCCAAAGACCACGGTCTCACGCACACTCTCTATGTCAGAAATCATAGAGGCTTCATCGATGATTAGCACCGAGCCACTGACGTTTTCATTCGTGTTTACCGTGTAGAAAAATACTTGTTTCCCGGTTTCCTTGCCATCCTTATCTTTCAACTCTTCCACATCACTAAAGGAATAGATGCCCTTGTGGATGGTAGATGCGTCTTTTCCGGTTTTTTGCCTTATTACCTTTGCCGCACGACCCGTGGGAGCCATGAGCTGAAAAGCCTTGCCCATACTCTCAAGATATTCCACAATACCTTTGAGAAGTGTGGTTTTTCCACTTCCGGCATAGCCCTTTAACAGAAACACTTTGTCCTCATTCTGCAGGAATGTTTCAATTTTCTCCACCGCATTTTGCTGGTCGGAGTTTAGGGTGATGTGGGGAAAGTGGCTGAGGATGGGCATAAAATCATTTTTTAATATTGAAAACAAAATGAAAAAACTCTTATTTATTCATTTTCCTTTAGCTTTTTAAATAGTTCCGAAAGTTTCGAGTTCTCTCCGAGTGTATTAGATGTTTTAAGCTTTTGAGCTTTTTTCATGTCCAAGGGTCTGTTCAAGAGTTCCTGTTTATTCTTGCCAAGTGTCAGCTCAATATGACTTACAAAGTCCTGAAGAAAACCATAAAACTTGAAGTAGTATTTAGATTCTTTTCCTTTTATTGTGACTATTATCTTTTGTTGACTTGGGGTGGCCTTGCTTTCTCTGTGATTTTTATTACGGATTGTATACAATTCACTTCCGAGAGAATATATGCCGTCAAAGTCTATTTGCTTTAATCTGCTATTGAAGTATAGATAAAACAATATTGTGCGGTATCGATTTAGAAAACTCCAACTTTTTTTGTTTGGGTTAAAGTCGATAATCGGGTGTCCATTTTGGTCAAAGTATTTTTCCTCATCAGTTGTGTTCAAATCAAAAAATGGGAGGCTCTTATCGTTTTCATATTTCTTGTTTATCTTAATTAAGAGAAATGGGATTAATCGTTGGTTGCTTGTACGTTCCCATGCTTTTTTTTGCAAGTTCCATTCAATAAATGCCGAAGAATTTCTGTCTTTTTTTAGCTTTTCCTTTATTCCAGATGATTCAAAACAATAATTAACAATGGCTTCAATTTGTTGAAACATACTTAAACAAAAGCCCTCAAAATCATCTCTTCTTCTTTCATGTTCCATTTTTTTATAGTCCTCAATTAATTGTGGTTTTAATTCTTCAATGGGAAAAGACATATAGAATTCAGTGGCTTGTTTTTCTATCTTTTGTTCAACACAATACTCATGGATGTTCTGAATAATTGAATGCTTTGCAATTTCTTCAATCGGTGTTTTCTCTCCAATAGTTCTTAGCATCTCATCAATCAGCCACTCGTTACCTTCAATCTTAAGAAGATCACCTATAATTTCTACCAGCTTTTTTAGCTTGTCCTTTTCTTTCATTATTAGCTGTTTTTGAAGTCATTATACAGGGTGATGCCTGCATCAAGTCCTTTGTGCAAAATTGTGTTTACTACTTTTTCTAAATCAATTTTTTCAACATCCTTTTTGTCCTTCAATTCAATCAATTCTTCAAACCTCTCCTTCAGCCCCTTATAAGCCCCATCCTCAACCCCCTTCACCATTTTTAAAAACTCCAGTTTTCCATCCAGTACATTTACCAGATGAGCATTCAAGTTCTTTACATGCCCTTTATCTGCCATGTAATCCCGTTTGAAAATCTGTTCCGCTTTTTCATAGCCATACTTTTCCCAATAGTATAGCCACATGCGGATTTGTCTCACATATCTCCTGCGGACATTAACCTTTTCGTTTACAATCAATCCTGTTGCTTCCTGGCGATATCCTGATTTTTGCAAACGTGTTTTTCGGGAATTGGTGATTAGATTTTCCTCGTTTATTAAGCGCTCAAGTTCTGCCATAAAATTGTCATAGCAGCCTTTTTCATTTAATACGGGGTTTTTTATATGCTGGTAGATATTGTGGGGTGATGAAAAAGTAATGTCGTCTGCATACCTCGTATAAGTTGCGCCAAATCGGTTAGCAAGTCCGTTGAGCCTACGATCCAGCTTTTTGCAAAGAAGATTGGTTAAAGTTGGTGATGTAGGACTGCCTTGTGGAAGCACGGTTTTCTCTTCTCCTTCAATTTCAAAAGGATGCGTGCATAGACTTGCCAATAAAAATGCCAAGGGCTCTTTATCTCCATTCAGGTTGAATGGCTCATACATGAAACCCATCTTTAACTTATTTCTGTCGAAAGAGTGAAAAAAGTCCTTAAGGTCTATGTTGAGCACATAATGATGCCCCACGTGCTTTTTAGCATTGTCAACAATAGATTTTTCCAGCACAAAACCTGTTGCAGCATCATGGGGCTCATACATGCATTGCAGTACAAAATTGAGTGAACGCAAAATTGTTTTCAAACCTTTCACGGGTGCATGGATGGTTCTGTCTGCACCGGATTTCTTTTTAATAATAAAAGTTTGGTAACGTTTTTTGCATATGGCTGGATTGGCGTAATAGGTCAATGACTTTAATTGAACCGGTTTGCACTCCTCTCCATAAAGCATGTTCTTAGCATCACTCAGAAGTTTTGCTAAGTCTTCTTTGCTTTGCATTACTGCAAATTGCTTCCTTATTTGGTTGATATGTGCTTGTCCAATTTTCATGTCTTTAGTTTTTGAAAGCCTTTGAAAACACCTGCCTGATATTCTATTTGTATGAATAACTCAGCTTCAGCTACAGCTAAATCCAATACCCATTCATCACTTATTAATACATCAAGAGTTACCTCATAATATTAAATCCAATATCAGAGCTGCTAAAGAATGCCTAAGTGACGTTCAACCCCTGCAGAGCAAGGGAAAAGATGCCGATCTGTCCCAAACCGAAATTTGAGACCAGCATCCGCGAATCAATATCTTGCGGCAAGTGTTTCAAAGAGCAATCGGCAAAACTATAATTAACCTGTGCACTACACGCGCACAGCAATTATTCTTTCTCCCCTCACCCCACCTCCGCGTTACCATTGATCCTGTCAATCAGTTGGATGATGCGGGTGGACTGGGCGTCGTCGAACACGCCCATCAGGCCCTGGTCGTTGAGGTCGGTGAAGGGGGGTTCGAAGAGCATGGCGGCTTCGATGGTGCCGTTGCGCTCAAGGTATTGTATGATTTTGTTGATAAAGGTCATTTGGTCTGCGCGAAGGTTGCCGGCCTGCAGGAAGTCGGCAAAAGCCTGGTTGGCAGCCTGTATGTCGAGGCCCACGATGCTTCGGATGAACTTACCCAGGGGCATTTCGCCGTAGGCTTCTTCGTAGTCTTTCCGGCTTCCCAGGTCGTGCCCGTCGAAGAGCATGCGTTCCAGCTCCTGCAGCTCATCGGCGGTGATGGGCTTGTTGGTGCGCAGGTTCTGGATGGTGATGTGGTGCCGGTTTTTGCGGATGAAGGACTCTACCCGGTCGCGGTAAGATTTCAGCTGGGTATAGCCCCTGATGAGGTGCTTTTCCTCCACCTCACTTTCGTCGAGCAGGTCTTCGATGGTGGTGTACACGGTTTCTTTGTTTTCTGCATCCAGGAAGCGCACCAGTTCGCGCATATTGCGGCGCACTTCATCCAGTCGCTTCACATGAGCAGCCTGCCAGAATACATCGGTTTGCAGCTCCCTGAGCATACCGATGTGGGTGCCTACGGCAGGGATGTTTTTCTTCTTTTCCAGCCTCTGGGCGGTGGATGCAATCTTCTGGATGTATTTTGCCCCTTCGCGTCCTTCTAGCAAGGCAAGTTTGAGGCTGAGCATCAGGATGTCGAAGCGCCGTGCCAGCTCATCGTCGTCTTTTTCGGGCAGTATCAGCCCGGCAAGGTGTTCGCCAATATCCAGCACATCGCCGCGCGACAGGTTTTGCCAGCGCTGCAGCGAGGCATACTCCTTCACGTAGCGCAGCTTCATGGTGACCATAAAGCGGCTCTCGTCCAGGTTGCGCACCTGTGCATGGAGTTGTTCGGTGTAGCATTCGGCCAGCTCCAGTTCTTCCTGGGTCGCCTCGGGCATCTCACGGATTTGCATCACCACATCGAGCTTCATTTCGAAGATGCGGTGGGTGAGGCTTTTCAGACTTTTTCCTTCAATGCCATCGGGGTTGGCTTCGAAGAATTCCAGATTTTCGCAATAGTCAAATATTAGAAAATGCTCTTTGTCTTCGCCTGGCCCAAACAGGTTGGGGCAGGGACGGGTGCCACGGCCCACCATCTGCCAGAATTTGGTGTAGGATTTTACCCTTTTGAAGAACACCAGGTTTACCACACGGGGAGCATCTATACCTGTATCGAGCATGTCAACGGATACTGCAATCTGGGGGTCATATTCTACATCAGGGTCTACAAATTTACCTAGCAAATCCTGGGCTTTGGTTTCATAATTATCAATCACGCGCAGGAACTGCCCCCTGTATTCGGGGTAGTTTTTGTTGAAACGCTCTTCGATAAACACCGCGTGGTTATGGTTCTGGGCGAAGATGATGGTTTTACCCAGCTTGTCGCCCCCTTCCACCTTTATGCCCTTTCTCATTAGGTAGTGCAACACCTTATCCACTGTATCGGTGTTGAACAGCCATTTGTTGAGTGCTTCGCTGCCGATTTCCTCGGGGGCTTCCCCTGAGGTGGGGTCACCAAACTTTTCTTCGTATTCTTGCTTTTCGCGTTCGCTGAGTTCGCTGTATCTGATGCCTTCCCGCAGGAACTTCACCGGTACCGAAATGGATTTGGGCGGTTTGAGGAAGTCATCTTTCACCGCTTCATCCAGCTCATAGGCGAAGGTAGGATTGTCGTCCTCTATGTCGAACAACTGGTAGGTGTTGCGGTCAATTTCTTTCTTGGGGGTGGCGGTAAGTCCAAGGAGCATGGCATCGAAATAGTGGAAGATGGCGCCGTATTTCTGGTACACCGAACGGTGTGCCTCGTCGATGATGATAAGGTCGAAGTGGCCTGCTCCATAGAATCGCTGATCGTTGGTGCGCACCGCATCGATTTTGTTCATGATGGTGGGATAGGTGCTGAACACCAGTCGGCTGCTGTTTTCTTCCTTTTCTGTGGTGAGGTCGATGGAAGTAAGGTTGGGCAGATGCAGGGCAAACGCGTTTTTTGCCTGGGTTACCAGTGCGTTGCGATCGGCCAGGAATAGTACCCGCTTTACCCAGTTGCATTGAGTAAGCATATCCACGAGGGCGGCAGCGGTACGGGTCTTTCCCGAACCTGTGGCCATTACCAGCAGGGCTTTGCGAGCGCCACCGGTAAGTTGTCCTGTGCTACCGGTGCGGGCAAAGGTTTCTGCCACTCGTTGCAGGGCTTCAATCTGGTATTTTCGTCCTGCGATGTTTTCGTTGGCTTTGAAGCTGCGCAAGTCGGTGCGGTTGGTGCGGCGGTCAATGAGCAGCTGCAGTTCATCCTGGCTGTGGAAGCCCTGCACGGGACGTTCGGGGTAGAAGGTATCGTCCCATAAAAAAGTTTCGAAACCATTGGTATAATAGATAAGCGGGCGCTGCCCGTGGCTTTTTTCCAGGCAATCGGCATAGAGGGTGGCCTGGTGGCGTCCCTTGCGCACATCGGCCATGGTGCGTTTGGCTTCCACCACGGCAAGGGGTTTGCCATTGAGGCCCCACAGCACATAGTCCACATAGCCTTTGCCGGTGGGGTTGGTGCTTACAGGCATGCCTTGCACTTCATACTCCAGTTCGTACCCTTCGCGCAGCTGTACCCATCCGGCCTCTTTGAGCCGCTGGTCGATGTAGAGCTTGCGGGTAAGCTGTTCGGATACCAGCAGGGGTATTTCCTTGTCGATATCGTGGGTTTGCGCGCGTTGCTCCCGGCGTTCCTTTACCTGTTGCTGTTGCGCTTCCAGCTGTTGTTGCAGCAGTTCTATTTCGCGGGCACGCGCCTCCAGCTGGCGGCGTTCCTCCAGGGTCGCTTCGTTTTGCTGAGCCAGGCGGGCTTCCAGTTCGCGAAGCTTTTCGGCTTTTTCTTTCTCCTCTTCCCCGGTGGGTATGAGGCTTTCGTTGAAGGGGGGTATGGCAGGTTCTTCCTCGGCATAGTAAATGGCCAGGAAGCTGAGGAACCGGAAAAGGTTTTTGACAGCGATAAGTGCCTCGTCGGGCTTTACCGTGTTGCCATGGGCTGCATTGTTGCCCAGGGTGCGTATGAGGTTGATTTCGCGAAACAACGAAGGTTTCAGAATGTCGCGGAAGCACTGCTCATGGATAAGGGCGGCCAGCTTACGGTCGTAAGGGTAGTGCAGGTCGGCATCGTGGGTGTAGAGCCAGTTTACGGTTTTTTCCAAGGCACTCCGGCAAATAATCACACAGGCTTTGGGCGAAGTAAAGGTAAGCACCTCTGCCTCGCGGGCCTCCCGGTAGATTTCGGGAAAGTGGGTTTGCAGGAACTGGAAGTTTGACATTCTAAATATTCTTTTACTGCATATTAGAAGGATTGTTTCAGCTTTATCCTAAATTTTATTTTTTAAAGACTGGATTTTAACGAGATAGTCATGAATCATACCCCCTATTTCAACATTATCTTCCCCAATTTCTTCTAAGGCTTTAGTTCGAAATACTCTTCTTCTGCTGAAAAACTCGTTTCTTTTGATTTCTCTTACATCATCCATAAGGTCTAAATTCTGCAGCTGAGAAACATATGGCAACAGACTTTGATAAAACTCATCTGTTCTTTGCTGTATTTCATTTAAAGAGTCATAAACAGTTTTGTTATTTCCGATAGTATCATTGTATTTAAACTTGTATACTTTGTCCTTAAATAATTCTTTATTCATTGTTTGCGCATTTTCGATTTCAATTCTCTTTAATCTTCTATTTACATAATCCTCAAGAGATTGAACTTCAGCGTTAAGATATTCTTTGAGGTTTTTATTCGAAAAATAATCCGGGATTGAAATTGTTAATAGATATACCAGGCAGCCTGTAAATATAGCTATTGATGTGTCATAAATAATTCCTGAATTTCTCCAGATGTAACTACCTTCAATAAGTTCAAAGATAAAAATCGTCAAAGCCAGTCCGAAAAAGAAAATGGCGAACGCAATTACCCAGTAATTTCTTTGTTTTGTTGTCATACAATTTCTCCTTTAAATGCTTTTTGCAGCAAGCTGTTAAACAATTCCTCCCCCTTCTCCAGGGCCTTTTGCGCTTGTGCCTTCTGGGCTTCGATGGCTTGAATGTGCTGGGCGAATTGGTTTTGGAGTGAGATGGGGGGACATACAACCCTATATTTGTGAAAAAAGTCTTTCGGAACCCTTTTTTGGCCAGCGCTACCGGTCATATTTGCTTCTGCTTTTTTTCTGAAACTCTTTCTCATTGTAAGATGATATAACCATTCCGCTGTACTAATGCCAATTATTGGTCTGAGCACATGAAACTCAGTGGTTCCAAAACCTATGGAATTAACTAGGTTGCGTGTAATGGCCCCTTTCCCGTTTTCCATACATGGCGTTATCTTGGCGAAAACAACATCATCCTCCCTGAAGTACGTAAATCCATTCCAAACTTCTTTTAAAGGCTTTGCAATACTTAAGTCAATTTTGCCTTTTTCTGAAACATTGCTCATGGGCAAAAATGAAACCATTAAGTCTTTATCCAAATCTTTTATTTCCGATTTGCCTGGATTTACTAAACAAAATTTGCTTAGGCTGTCTGAAGGTCCTTCTAAATCGCCAAACATCTCCAGAAAGAGCGATTGGGCCAGTTCATCGTATTTATCGATAAGGGTTTGGGTTTTGCGGCGGTGCAGGTCGGCAGCATCCAGGATGGCGGCAATCTTTTGCTGAGTGGGGAGTGGGGGGAGAGGTACATTGAGCTTTTTTAGGTTTGTTGTTGAAACGCTTGCCTGATTTACCGCAGGATTTATATATTTAACAAGTTTAGATTTGAAATAAGGTGAATTGAAGTAATAGAAAAGATATTTCGGCTCTGCTATCTGTCTTTTCGCTCTCAAACATAGTAAATTCATTCCATGAATTAGATGTTCAGGAGCACCCTCATAAATTGCACATTTCCCTAAATGAGAGATGCTATTTATATGCGTCATTAATAAGTCACCTTCTTGCAAGAAGTAATCTTTTGCACGACCTAATTTGTTATGATTAATATCAGCAAAGCCAAATTTATCTGAGTTAATCGTGCAATCAGAAATAGTTTCAATCCTTGTTATTGGTATACCTCCAGCATTATTAGATTGTTTGACAGAATAACCATTTCTGACGAATTCAAAAACTTCAGCAATTTTTACTTTTCTCATCCCAACAGCCCCTTCAACATTTTTAATGCATCCATCCGTTCCTTGTCCAACTCTTTGATTTCACTGATAAGGGTGGCCGGGGGTGCGTATTGCACCTCTTCGTATTCCACCTCCTTGTAGCGGTTGATGCTGAGGTCCCAGTCGTTGGCTTTTATTTCTTCAAAGGGCACGAAAAAACTCTGGTGGGTACGTTGCCTTTCGGTTTCGGCCTCCCGGTTGTGGAAGCGCTGCAGGATGTCGGGGATGTCGTTGTCTGTCACTTCCTGCCGCTTGTCGTCAAGACTATAACCATCGGCACGCATATCATAAAACCATACCTTGTCGGTGCCGCCGCTATTGGTTTTGGTAAACAGCAATATGGCGGTGCTCACCCCGGCATAGGGTTTAAACACCCCGCCGGGCATGCTGATAACGGCCTCGAGCTTTTGTTTCTCCACAATTTCGCGGCGTATGGCCTTGTGGGCGGCTGACGAGCCAAACTGTACCCCCTGGGGTACAATCACGGCACATCGCCCGCCGGTTTTGAGCATGCGCAGCATCAACCCCAGAAAGAGCAGCTCGGTCTTTTTGGTTTTTACAATCTTAAGCACGGAGCCTTCCACCGCTTCATAGTCGAGGCTACCGGTAAAGGGGGGATTGGCCATGATGAGGGAAAACTGCTCCTTCATATCCTTGTTGCTCTCGCTCAGGGCATCCCTGAGTACCAGGCGGGGGTTGGTGATGCCGTGCAGCTGCAGGTTCATGGCGCCAATGCGTATCATAGTGCTGTCGAACTCCACCCCGGTAAACATGCGCTTGTTGTAATGCTCCCGGAAATTTTTGTCGTGAAACCAGTCGGGATGCTTTTCATGAATATACTCCCCGGCAGCTACCAGGAAGCCCGATGTACCGCATGCGGGGTCGCAGATGGTATCGTCGTCTTTGGGTTGTACCATCTCCACCATCATCCGGATGATGTGGCGCGGGGTACGGAACTGCCCGTTCTCGCCTGCCGAAGCAATCTTGCTGAGCATGTATTCGTAGAGGTCGCCCTTGGTGTCGCGGTCTTCCATCTGTATCTTGTCCATGAGCTGCACCACCTGGTCGAGCAGGCGGGGTGTGCCAATCATGAAGGTGGCTCCTTTCATGAATTCGCCAAACACACCGCCATCTTCGCCAACGGTTTTCATGTGGTCGAACACGGTCATCTCGTCAATACTGGGGCGGGTAAACAGGTCGAACATGCGTTGGGGTTCCAGGTTTTTGAAGCGGTTCCAGCGAAAAGGGTAAAACTTCTCCTCGTATACCGGGCTTTTGATGGGCTGTTTGGTGAGGGTGGCCTGCTTCTCTTTGAGCAGCTGCATCTCATCGAGCCTGCGGATAAACAGCAGGTAGGTAAACTGCTCAATAACGGTAAGGGGGTTGCTGATGCCTCCCGTCCAGAAGGTATTCCATATTTTGTCAACTTGTGCGCGCAGGGTGCCTGTAACCATGGTGTAGTGCTGTATTTTGCGTTTTACTTATGTATATGCGTAGTGTGCGAAAGAAAAAGGGTAAAAATAGTGAAGTTTTGTGAGTGTCAGGTTGCGTTGAGGAATATTCCTTTGTCGGGATTTACGGGGTTTATGATGAGGATTTTCCGGAAAACATTTCCGGCATGGATGGCATCGCGGATTTCATTCCTTTCCTCTTCGCTGATGCCCCAGCCAATCCTGTCAACCAGGGCCAGCCACCATTCATTATACTTTCCCTTGTAGGGCATTATTTTCTTTTCCTTTTCTTTGATGATATTTCCCAGATTTTTGCAGATTTCGCTCACCACAAAACTGGTGGCATCATAGTCAACATATCCGCCCAAACGAAAAACACTTTCCAGTTTTTTCTCTGAAGGCAAAAATTGCAGGCTTAGGTTTTCATCTATTTCATATTCCTGGTTTTTTGAAAGCTGCTGCAATTGTTTGTCAAAGGCCTTTCTTATATCCCGTTTCAGGTCATGATTAATCTTAAGGGGTCGTCTGAAGGTATAGATTAGAAAAGAAGAAACCGGATAATCCGTTTGCTTGTATTCTTTGCGGATATTGTCAATGGTAAGGTAGAGCCGTTCGCTGAGGTCTTCAATATTCTTCTTCTCTCCCGCCTCTGAGATGTATTTGTTGAGGCGCCTGACCTCAATGGCGATGTTCCCGTTTACCAGAAAATCCGGGGGGATATTGCCATCGGGCTCATGCACAATGTCTGTGTAGCCACGCGACTGCAGGTGCAGGTATGTAATATGCTCGTCGATGTTCATCAGGTCAGGATTGACGTTTCATAGGCGGAATGCTATTTTTTAATCTCAACACACCCCTTTTCATCCGACACCCCAAGGTAGGTATAAGCCAGAGAAGACCTTTCGTGCTTATCTACAAACTTCTCAAAGGCATTGGGATGATCTTCAGAAAATTCAAGACATTTGATGCCATCGGGTCCTGCAATATATGCAAAAATATGTTTGCCCGGGGTAAACCTCATTTGCCTGATAATTTCTTTCTGCTCGTCAGAGAGTTTAAGAAATCCAAACTCGGTTTCAAAAGCAGAAAGAGGGTCCAGCTGTTTTAAATACTCGAACAATTCTGCCTTGGATTTGAATTTTGTCATAGGGGTGATTTTGGGGTTCGTGTTTAGGTTGTTTGAGGTTTGAAGCTTTATAAGCAACTTTGCATAATGGCTAAATACTAATTTTTCCATTTTCATCGGCAACTCCAAGGTACACATATGGAAGAACATCGATGTTTTGCTCGCATTTTTCAATATATCTTTTGAATGCTTCGGGTGCATCAGAGTACATGGAATAACACTTTATGCCCGAACCCTCTGTAACTGCCGCAAAAACGTGCTTTCGGGGCGGAAAGGTTTTTTCGCGGATGATGCTTTTTTGCTTTTCATTAAGCGCAAGATATCCGTTTTCTGTTCTGTATGGGCCCATGGGGAAGTGCTCTTCGAGGGTTTTAAAAAACTTATCATGTTTTCCTTTGTTTTCCATCTTGTTTGCCCTTTGCTTGTATTGAATGAATTGTGGATGTAAAAATGATTTTGTTTTGTGCAATCTATCTGCACAACTCACAAATACCTCTCTAACACCCTTTTGAATTTTTCCCTGAACTCTTCTCTCAACCACTTTGGTTCCAACACTTCCACCCCATCCATAAACGAAAACAACAGTGATCGCAATTCGTAGTTGATCTGAACCTTCAGTTCTACCAGGACTCCTTCTTCTGTCTGTTTTGGCGGCCTTTGGGAGAGATGGATAGGCTTGCTTTCGATATAGGGCCATAATCCAGGGCTGATGCGCAGTAACACCTTCTGTGGTTGAGCATCCAGGTTTACCGTAACACCCACCACGTCATGGAAAAAGTCATCAAAATCAATCTCCTTGTTCTCCTTGTAAGCAGTTGTGCTGTGCTCTGCAGTAAGGATCCTGTCGATGGCCAGGTTGGAAAAAGTCTGCTCCGCATCGTTCCAACCAAAAACAAACCAACGGTTGTTGTATTGCTTCAGGTGCCAGGGGTGAAATACAAATGTGCGGGCCTCCGACTCCTTGTAGCTTTTATAGGTAATCTGCAATGCCGTTTGGTTATGGATGGCATTGAAAAGATCGGTAAAGAAGTTCAACCCTTTCAGGTCGGGGTTTTGCTCAAAACTTACTGCTGCATTAGTGTTGCCTTTCAACTTGAAAGTATCTTGCAGCCTGATTTGCATCTCTTCCACCCAGTCGAACTGGGGCAGCCCTTTAAAGCGTGACAGGATGGACAGGGTCTCTTTGAGTTGCTCTGCCTCAGAAGGATTTATTCCCTTGTTTTTAATGGAGAAGTTTTTATCGTCGTACCGGTAATACACCCGCCTGCCATCCTTATGTCGCTCCAGGGGAATGGACCAGCCCTGCTCACTTTCCATGAAGGTGATATCATCGAAGATCTGGCGGCGCTTCACGCCCTCCTCAATGCCCGCAAATTCGTATAAAGCCTCATTGCAGGCTTCAATCAGATACTCAATAAAAAACCTGCGCCCGAAGTTGCTGAAGCACCGGTCTAAGGCATGGTAGCGTATGGAGGCGTGCTTGTTGGTAGCCATGGGGGGGGTAATTATGGGGTTGTTATTTTAAGGGCTTCTTTCTTTTAGATTTTTAAAAAGTGCGGGTGTTATTCAAGCGTGCATTCATCTTACACCAACTCATAACTCACCGACAGCTTAAGCTCCTTAGCCTTTTTGGAGAACCTTACAATCCAGTTGAGTGTGGGCATTCTGTTGTTGTTTTAGTTTTCCTAAGCTTGGCTATATGTTTAATGCTTAAATGATTGTTGGAGTTTATTGGGTATCCAGAGATTAAAAGGATGAACTATGTGGTTTTACAACTTTTTCACAATAGGCTTAAAAAGTTTAGAGAAATTCTCAAGGGTTTCTTTAAACCAAGCATGCTGATTAGGCCAGTCCATCTCCTTGAGAAAATCCCCATCCGTTTTTAGCATAACGATACTAGATTTTCTTCCTTCCAGCTTATCCCAGAGTATCTCAGGACTAATTTGTTCTCTAGATTGTTCAAAAGCAAGATTATATAGCTTCTCATAACTTGCCTCTGCATTGTCACCAACAATGTTGAGAATAACTCCCAATGATTTGTCTCTTGAATTAACAGTAGCTGATAAGTAGAAGTTACTTTTCCCGATGGCTGCGTTAACCCAATGTTGTGGCAGTCCGCTATTTATTTTTACAAAACTTTTGTTGTCTTCCATGAATGATTTTAGAGCATGCCAGTACTCCTGTTGTTTCCTTTTGGTATCAGTTAAGTTTTCTGCTGTTGCCGACTTCTTAACCGATTTCGCCCAGTCGTTAGGTTTAGAAACCAAATTAAACTTTGGGGCGGGTAATGAATCTCCAATTCTAAACAGTTCTATTTCGATGCCAAAAAAATTAATGTCATCATCAGTTATCCTATTAAGCCAGTCTAAAGCGGCTCGGTGTTCCTCTGTAAACCTTTGGGCTATCCACACAATTGTCACAACATCTAGCCCTGCAGCATATGTCATGAGTTGTCCCAGGTGTAAATGGTCTGTTTTTTCGAGTTGATTTTCAATCAGAACAAAGTGGTTATTAGCAGTGTCTGTGCATAAAATGTCGGCTCGAAAAGGCCCCACACTTTCTTCCTGGCTTTTAACCTCTAGCTCAATTCCAATAGTCTCACTAAGGAGTTGAATGTTCTCTTCTTTGGCAAGCCATGGGGTAAAATCTTGCCCTTCAGTTTTCCAAAAGTATCGTAAATCTATTTTTTGGAGTCGGCCTAATTTCATGCTTTAATGGGTTTAAGTATCATGTTGTAATCTCTTACAAGATTATGGTTAATAGACTAAGTTATTTGTTTGACTTGAAACTTGGTTCTCTTTGGTGATTCTAGGTTGCATGCCGATTTTAGTCATAATAGTTTTAAAAATATTCATTCACAAACATTGACATGTGTCTCAAGATTAGGTTTTTATATTCGGTTCGTATAATCATGCCGTCTCGAACTACCAGGTTCTTGCCAAACGAAAAGTTTATTATCCCTGTTTTCGCAGGCATTCCAGAAATGTATACGTAGTCCCCATAGGTAATCGAAAATCTGTTTTGTTTCTGAATGATTAATTCAACCCCATCAGGATTTATATATTTCTTTTCAGATAATATTTTGATTATTCTTCCTTTGGCAATTTCGAAATATTGTGTTTCATTTTTAAGTTCATATTTGCCATCGTCCATTGGCAATGCATCAATGGTTACATAATCTCCTCGCTCCGGTGGCATATCAGCATTGCGTCTATGTATTTCAAGAGTTTTTCCGTTTTTTACTTCTTTAGTTATAATATTTAACTTGGTATAGCGCAATTCTTTAAGATACCTTTCAGCATCTAAATCAGGAACAAGGTTCTCGTTTGCAAGGATAAAAAAACGGTTATTTGTGCCATCAAGTTTTAAAATCATTACGCCATTATCTACAAATGCTTCATTGCAAAGTATCTTGTCCGTGCTTCTATCAATCAATAAAGATTTGGCTTCAGGGAAGTAATCCCATTTTCCCATTTGAACCTGTCCGTTTTTCGAAAGAACCAAATCTTTATTTTTTTTAAAAATCAGTTTTTGCATTTCAAATTCATCATCAATGAGCGCCCAAGGCTTGTCTATTAGAATATTGGATTTTTCTAATGACAAGCTATGATTTCTTAATTGTTGCGCGATGCTTTTCAAATACATCTTCATGTCGGCCATGTTTTTTAAATCTATTTCACCAATGCTGCTACTGCTATTATTTAGCATCTATTCTGCTATCTTACTAGAGAGTGCTTCCGGCATGTAAACTATTTCTCGAGAATTATATCCTAAGTCTATCAGAGTAGGTTGCATTTCCGCAAGGGGTGCTATTGTTGGCTATTCCATATTGTGCGTAGTATTTATTTTCTTTTCTTTGGTAAATGTAATGGAACAGAGAATTTTATTCTACTCATAGAACTATTCTCATTTTCCATTTGTCCTTGAGTCCCTATCCCAACTGCACCCACAAAAAGACCAACACCACCTTTCACCTTGTCTCCTTCTTTAGCCGATACAGCAATATCAAAATCAATTTTCTCAATTATTTCGCTATTATCGTGATTCATATAAACAATGCCACCACCATTTTTAGCGCCAATAAAATTTAAGTGTTCACCGGAGATTTTTGCACCTTTTGTTTCAGCATATTCTCTAGCATTATCGATACCATCAATTACCTGTTTAATTGATTCAAAAACAAATTCGTCAAGTTTCATAACTGTATCATTTTCTGTTTATAATTAGGGCAATTAAACTGTATTTTTTTTTGCTTGAACTTCAATTTTTCCAATTAAAGATTTTATAGTAGCAAGTGTGTTGTAACCCCTGACGGCAAAGGCCTGAGAATTTCTATTGTTAAGTTCTATAGCTTTGTTTGCGTATTTAAGGGCTTCTTCATTAATAGAAGGTGTGTTACCAATCCTAATCCATATTGCTGCTAAACCGGAATAATATTCTGATGAGCCTTCTTGTGGCGGCTGAGAAAAACTTATTGTAATAGAAAAAGCTAAAATAGCTGTTGTTAAGATTCTTCTTAAAGTCTTCATAATCTATTGTTTTAAATAAATTCATTTTTTCGTCTCATGGTAACGTTTGTGGCTGTCTGGTTTTTATATTATGTGTGCCAACGTTCCTGGTATAGCCACAGTAGCGGATTTGCGGGCTGCTCAACTATCCACCGAGACAAAAGCCCACGCGGAGCACTGAACGTAAAACTACCACCAAGCCCCGCTATTGTTGGCTATACCATGTTGAACTAAATCCCGCAAAGCGGGACAGCTTTTTTTCAGAGCCAAGATAGTTCTTTTATTGTA